>JAEIGA010003365.1_pt1 | contig 25068 bp, 23 predicted proteins | sample 9270691 | NCBI WGS metagenome assembly JAEIGA01 (sample SAMN17057246, study PRJNA624740) | gut metagenome | biome: biome; isolation source: fecal sample | host: Bos grunniens | place: China: Xizang | collected 2019
TATTCTGCTGGGCGAAGTTCAGGAAGAAGAAAGGCAGTATAAAAGTTCACACGCTATACGATGTTGAAGCCAGAGTACCAGCATTCTTTCACATTACTACAGCGTCAGTTTATGACTCTCAAGTGATGAAAGAAATACCGGTTGAGACAGAAGCCTACTACATCTTCGACCGAGGATACAACTTCTTTTTACAGCTCTACAGAATCGAGTACGCAGGTGCATTCTGCTTAAACTCTGAAACCATCATCATTATTGTATTTGAATGCTACTATCTTCTATTTCACCAACCTTTTCCAACTCCAATGACCCACTATCCACAACGGCGTCCAAATAACATCAGCAGGATAATGAGACATGAGATAAAGATTGTGCTTTAATATCTTAGTAACTGTCCCAAATCTTCCTCTATTCTTATTAGTTTTCAACCTTTCATCATAATGGCCAAAGTTGCCACCCGTCAAAATCTGATCCAGGATATAGTTACCCTCTTTCTCATCTGGCTCATATAGTAAATACTGTTCTTCTAATCCAAACACATGCAACATAATCCACATAACTCCCGCTGCAAATCGTTTCATTCCAAAAGTTTCTATAGCCTCCAAACTCATTGATTTACTATCTTGCTGACTAGATGATCTCAATACAAAGTAGTAATCCATCAACTGCCTCATACCAACACCTTCATACAAAAAATGGCGGTATATGTGTAATAGAACATAAAATAAATTGAATTCTACGGTAGGAGTTATTATCTGGCCATTTTGTTGAAATATCTGTTTCTGAACCTCGTCAGATCGGAACCATCTTTGAAGCCTCCTATTCTTTATCAAGTTCATCAGCACTTCAGGTCGGTAGTGCATCTCCACCTCTGTATCTTTGAATACCTTTAGATGCAAATGTTTATAATCCCATTCAACATTTTCTTTATATGAGCGAGCATATTCTATTGCTTTCTCTCTTCCGCAGTCCACATACACATCTATATCACCAGACTGTCTAAGATCCTTCAGTTCTCCATAAAGTGTAGATACTCCCTGTCCTTTCAGTATGGTACTCTTGAATCCGGCCAAACTTAGTTTGGACTGAAGATCCACACATCTTTTGTTCATCAGTTCATTTTGCTGTTGAATCCGAACAGTTGTACCTAACCATTGGTAATACAGATCTTGTGGAATGTTTAACATATTTCCACACTGTTTCGCAATCTCCATGTACCTTCTTACCCCCGCAAAGCAAACACCTATCAATGCCTGCTTTATTGTCATTCGATAGAGCATTCTCCATTCTTCAACAGATGGCTGATGAGATAGATTATTAGAAGTGCCAATTGAAAGACGGATTAAAGAGATATAGAGGTCATGCATGATAAATACTATAAAGGGATGTAATATTGGTTGACTTTTAAAAGCCGATTACGAAGTTTTCAATTTAATATGAGATAGGATTATATATTTACATTTAGTCGCTAATTCACTTTTTCTATGTATAGGCTTTTAAAAAGGCTCCCCATATTAGGTTCTTCCTTCAGTTTGTTATGTCTGCAACTTTCCATTAAAGAAAACATTAATAAGCATTACTTCAGCCGGCTCCTAGCCTATATCCTAGCAGACTTTTAGATTCAGTTTAATTCGTTTCATATGTTAGTACTCAATTTAGAATTGTAGTAGAACTTCTATAGGTCTTAGCAACTATGCGTGTTTGGCATTTTGATACAAAGCTATTATGATTTAGTGCTACCTTCTTAACTCGTCCCCCATTAGACATGTGGATTCCTATGATTATTAGCATCTTGCACCGTCTTGCAACTGAGAACTTGTATATGGTATGGTAGTTGGTTTAGGAGTATCTTTCATATCGGCAAACCTTTTTATGAAACATCCGTTAAAGTTACACTAACATAACGGGAGCACGAACATCTTCTAGGCTCTCAAGCGCCTCATTTAATTACTGCTTGCGCTGCCATTATATGAACTTTATGTAGTCGATCCTACATCAACCCACCTAATTTCATTAAATCTTTGCCTACGGTACAAGATTGATAAAGTTCGTACGTTTCTCGATTTATTCAAATTTAGGTCTAACCGTAAATTTTAGGACTTCCACAATGTTAGATGAATTTTAAATATGCTATCAATGAGAAAAATAGAACCTTTGCCAATCGTAGTAAGTTTTTTCTGCATTTTAGATAAATTACGGACTTTAGCTATAAGTCATTACTACTCATCTCCTCCGAAATTTACCTTTTAGGGTTTTCTGTGGATTATTTATTTCTTCTTACTAGAATTCGAAACGTTAATCACTTTAACAATCATTTTATTCTATTATCAATCTATTATGTGCCTATCACTAAACTATCTATGCTGATGCTTCAGTTAATGTACTATAAGTATTTTTATTTAAAATAACAAATCGCAACTATGGATTCGCTTATTCTATTATTTTATTACTTTTTTTAGTGCATTAATAAAAACCGAAATATCAGTAACATATTTACCTACCTCACGCAGCTTATCATCATCTAAATCCCACCAATTTAAACTCAGTAGTTCAGAAATAACCTCATTATTAAAACGATATTTAATCACCCTAGCTGGGCAACCTACCACTATAGCATATGGAGGGACATCTTTTGTCACTACAGCGTTCGCACCAACAACAGCTCCATGTCCAATAGTCACACCTTGTGAAATAACAACTCCATGACCTATCCACACATCGTTACCGATGTATATCCGCTTAGGAAATGGATTCCAATCGTGTTTGGCGTACTGTACTTTTGAACTACTATTGGTGATATTCTGAAACGTAGGCGACGTCGTAGCCCACGACATTGGATGGGATGCTCCACCGATATATACATTATCGGCAATACTAGTAAATGCTCCTATTTCGGCATTGACAGCACAGCAGTTTATACCTAAATAAGAATTACGTCCGACTTTACAATCTATAATATTGCAGCCTGAGGCAATTGATGCGAATTCGTTAATTGATGAATTTCTAATTGATGCCCCATGAAGACGAAGAAAGAACTTTGACCAATAACTTCCGAATAAACAAATCGGCTTAATATTCTTCAAATTCATATGCCTCTATGAAAGATTTTGAGGTTTTGTTAATTACTTTTACACCGAGACAATCAGCATACTCTCTTAGCTCAAAGTGAGAGAGCATTGCTCTATGTATATACTTCAGCCAATTGCAATAATCACCTCTATTAAACCATCTAATATTTTCTTTTTCATAGAAGTGACCATCATTCATATAGATTCTATGATACTTAGGATGTACATCAAAACTTTTCATCCATGAATGTTCAACTCCATATAGGTATACCTTCTTAAAGCCTAAATTTATAGCACAAAAGACAGCAGCATTAGAGATATTTTGAGGTGAAGGCATACCCAATGACTTCTTATATAGCCAATGGCTTATTACCTTTACTCCAGAAACAGGTGTCATGTTGTATATAATCGTAGTAATGAATTTATTTTTACGTAACAATTCAAATATACCTTTATCGCCATTGGAAGGATATAAGAATGTAATTGGCCAATTTACAGATAATAAATCATTATAAAGTTTTTCAACCTTTTCTTTAGATGACTGACGTTCTGATCTACCTATAAGGATGTTATCAAGAACAATATAAAAATTGGGTTTTATTTTTTGAAAATATGGAGTAGATGCAAAATAATTAACCACCATTATATTCTTATCTTCTAATGTACAATCTTCCAAAAAATCAGCAAGTGAAGAACCATTACCTAAAATATAACAATCTGAATCCTTGTATAGATCGCATTGTTGTTTGAAAATTCTATTGGGTTTAAACGACGAAAACAACAAAACAGAGAGAAAGGACACAATAGTATCAAAACACAAATTTGCTGACTGATAAAGGAATTTTAAGAACTTTTTCATTTTATACATTTAATTTTTTCTATCTGAGTTAATCGGATGGCTTTCCCGAATTTCACCAATTAAACTCATCGTATTTTTATCATTGTGTAAACGTCATAAGGTTCTATCTAACTACTATTTCTTCGAGAGTCCTATTCCAGAACTCGTGCTGATGATGATCGAGATGCTGTTATTATCATTTCTTCTCAGATTGCTTAAATATTTCCGTCTTAATTTCGTCAGGAGTGCCAGTTACCTGTACTACACAACTCTCTTGAAAATATCTCTGATACATATGTCTTAGACCTTGTTGGGAACATCGTTTCTCGAAGAATACACCATCCCCACCTAGATATCCATTAGGCCAGATAATCAAGGTAGAACTTGCCTAGGTGTTCGAAGCTATACTTGTATGTCATTTCGGGCAACAAAGCATGAGATTATATTATTTTGAGCAGTAACTAACTTTTGTTTAATATACTTAACACTAATATGTTACGCATTAAAATAATCGTCCAAAACTTTTATCGAACAGTAGTGATATTCAATATCCATTCTACAACTATCCTTAAATTAATTACTCAATGATTCAAAATAATTTAACTGATCTGTATTCATTTTAGGATTGAATATGCTATGATATGGGTGGTATTGATCTATTGCGGCATAAGGCTCACTCTTCCCCTTGTAAAATAAATCTTTTGTAGACAAGTATGTAATAAAAGTTAACATAAGACATGTTGCAAAAATCTTTGTATTATTAGCAAATCTTCTATTTTGAGATAGATCAATAATTACTTGTGTTAACATAATAAAAAAAGGTATATCAACATATAATCTATATCGCCATAAAATTGGTAAAAAACCTGATATGATCAGAATCAATACATAGATCAATCCAAACATTCCCCAAAATGTTTCCTTATATTTCACCAGATAATAAGTAACAGCAATAAAATAGAATAAACGAGTTAGAGAAAATATAGAGAAATTATCTTGCACTCCTAATCGATCACCATTCATATATCCTCTACCCACCTCAGCAATACCTTCATCAACATAGCCTGAAAACAATATTTCTTGAAATATCATTGCCAGATCCAGTCTTGAGATTCCTATAACTATAACGCCAAAAAGCAAAAAAATAGTCGCTAACGCAAATTTATTAGGTTTGAAAAACTTGATTAAAGGTAAAGCCAATAATAACAGAGCTGAATTATGGAACATATATCCTAAAAAGGTATATAAACCATACCGCTTCCAATCTGATGCTTTTAATGCAGTAATCGCATATAGGCCAAAACCTAATGCGATAGATTGACGCATAACATTAAAGTTCAATACTAGATAATCAGATATAGCATATACAAAGACCGCTGTAAATATATACTTTGTGTGTTTCTTGAAAAAAGTAAAAATAGCCACATTCAAGAATATTGCTTGAATCATCTTCAATAATGTATATTCATTAGTAAATATTCTGCAGAAATAACATAGTAGCATCCATCCTGGCTGATACCTAACATGATAATCGGTTATATTGTTCCAGGTAAGGAATTTGGTTGATAACCTTTGATATTCATCCACATATACTGGTATGTCTGTTCCTACCATATACTGCAATCCAGAGAGTAATATAAACCAAACCAAGAGCCACCTATACGCTGTCACTCGACTATTAGAGTTACCTAAGACATCATAATATATGACTAATGAAAAACAGAGTAAAACTGAAAAAATATAAATCATTTTCTCAAGCTACATTTTTTCACAATAGAAATTTATAATCATTCCAACAATATCATTTACCTCTTTGTCATCTAAGTTATAAAACAAAGGCATACGTACCAAGCAATCTGCATACATATCACACATAGGTAGTTCAGGAACAATATCCGTATGATTTACATAATAATCACTCTTATGCAATGAGAGATAGTGGAAAGGAGCTGTCACACCATTTTCCTTCAAGTACTGAATCAAACCTGTACGTTCCTCCAAATTACTACAAACAATGTAAAACATGTGACCATTGTTAGTAGCATACTCTGGAATCTGTGGCAAACGTATCTTTCCTTCAGCAGCCAAAGTCTGAAGACCAGCAAAATACTGCTCCCAAAGTTTCTTACGCTTACCCTGAATCTCATCAAGATTCTCCAACTGCGCCCACAAGAAGGCTGCATTGATTTCTGCAGGAAGGAAAGATGATCCCATATCCACCCAACCATACTTATTGACTGCTCCACGGAAGAACTCTGCACGGTTAGTACCCTTCTCCCAAAGAATCTCTGATCTACGGATAAAACGCTCATCATTGATAACAAGAAGACCACCTTCACCACCGGCAGTTATGTTCTTTGTCTCATGGAAGGAGAACGCACCAAGATGCCCTACACCACCAAGAGCCTTACCTTTATAGAAAGAATCAACAGCCTGAGCTGCGTCTTCAACTACTATCAGATTATACTTCTCAGCAACCTTCATAATTGCATCCATATCACAAGCAACACCAGCATAGTGAACAGGAGCAATCACTCGTGTCTTTGGGGTAATCAATGACTCCAATTTCTCAGCATCCAAGTTTGGATTGCTGTCCATAGAATCAGCAAAGACAACTTTTGCACCTTCACGAAGGAAGGCAAGAGCTGTCGACACAAAAGTATATGACGGTACAATTACCTCATCACCCGGCTTCAAGTCACATAGCATAGCACACATTTCCAATGCATCTGTTCCTGATGTGGTTAGCAGACATTTCTTGAAGCCGTAGCGCTCCATGAAAAAGTTCTGGCACTTCTTTGTAAAAAAACCGTTACCAGACAATTTACCAGTATATATTGCCTGATACACATAATGAGCCTCTTTTCCTGTAAGGTAAGGTTTATTAAACGGTATCATAATCTATTTGAATTATAATGTTATTTGTTTTTCTTTAAAAAGGATATTGAATACAAACTCAATTCTTTGATTTCTCTTCTGAAATACAATAAAGATAAAAGTATAAGAATTGATACCATAGCATTTTTGAGTAAAATCTGATCACATAAATAAGTTATAAATGCAGCAGACATCAATAATACCATTGCAGCAAAAACATACTTATAAGAATCCACTATTTTGTAGTTTTTCCCACCAAAATAAGACTTTAATATCATTGATATCATTGCAGCTATTGCTGATGACATTGCAATACCAGGAAGTCCTAATGCAAATCCCAATACCATACATAGACATAAGTTCGCCAATACAGACATAACAAAAACCACTAGATTCAAATATGTTTTTTTTGATAGATCTATTCCAATTCCTGTTGTTTCACCAATTATATAACAAACTGGTCCCATAATGAGAAATGGGAAGAATTCTTTTGCGGCTCTATACTTTTCCCCTAATAATAGGAATATTACATCTTGAGCATTTATTATGGCTAAGGCAAATATCACAACAGCACATATTAAATATTTATGAACTTTATAAAACTGCCCTGTCTGAGTCTTATAGTTTTCATATGTATAAGGCACCCAAAACGTATTAAATCCAGCCTGAATAATTAATATCAAATTTGCCAAACTTATAGCAGAAGTAAAAACACCTATACTGCTATAATCCATAGTATGTTGAATAACAACTTGTGGTATGGATGTATTTGCCCACATCAGGATAGAGACAGGTATTAGAGGGGCAGCATACTTGAGCATTTCTTTAGTAAATGACTTATCATATTCTGCTAGTGGTTCAAACCTTTTTCTCTGTATGAATAAGAAAATAAGCGCAAGTAATAAATGAGACAATGTTAGCACAATCAAAGCAAGCCTATATGAAGCATCCCAAAATCCCACACCAATGTATAACACTTTTGAGACAAAGGTCATTAGAACTCCTTGAATAGTGAATAGGGCAATATTTTGCTCCATGCGATATGATAAATTTAAATATCTGAGTGTCGCGGAACAAAATACACTGCCCATTAAAAGCCACAACAATAAGTTATCCTCCTCTTGGAATAGAATCTTGGACAAAAAATCTTGTATCGGAAATGCAACAATTGCTGATACAAACAATAAAGTATATGTCACGGAGAAACAAAAAGTAAATAGATACCCCTTGCTTCTTCCATTAGGACGTTCTAAATAGAATCTGGCAAATGCTTGATCTAAACCAAGAAGAATTAATATACCAAATAAGTTGGAATATGTATTGAAAATATTAATCTTACCTAGAATTTCAGGAGCAAAAAGGCGCGTGGATATTGGTGCAGTTATAAAACTCATACCAAAAGATATCCATGTCACTAGAGAAAATCCAATAAATTTCTTTAAAAATGATCTACTTGTCTCCGCCATTATAAAAATGTATATTCAATGTTGTAGCAAAAACATCTTCACTATATTTTTCAAGAACAAGATTTCTATTATGGACTTTTTCCTCAAGTGTTAAAGGAGTGGCGAAATCGATATTTTTAGCATCCTCAATCGTCTTGAGTATAAATCCACATTCATGCATCCACTTGTAAAGAGGACTGTACTCAGACATAAATACCTTAACACCTAAATATAATCCCATAATAACTGTACCAATCGATTCTTGTCGCCATGATGAAAGAATCATTGACCTAAGTCTTAGAAACAATTTATTATATTCATGAAGATGCATATAATCGGTAATGAATTCAACCTTTGATCCATACTTCTCTCTATATACAGATTTGATATCTTCCCGATATAAGGCATTTCCTCCATATGATATAGGCATGATTATTCTGCAATCATCTGGAAAATTAGTATTATTAAGTTTATTAATCACATAAAAGTGATTATTCGAAAAGGAAGCAGAATTGCCGATTAAGATATCTTTATTATCATTAAATGGATGATCATACAAATCTCCAAGAGTCTCTTTTAATGAATAATTGAAAGATTCAAACCATGGGATATCTCTATTGGCATACTTCATAACTGCAACGGCATCATACTTACAGCATGCCTGAATACTGTCAATTCTAGTGGCAATATAATCCAAGTGTTCTTTTTTGGAACGATTAGATATATACTTTACACCTTTAAGATGTAAAGCAAAATTGTATAATGGAGTTAAAAATCTTTCAATAAAATAATACTTATTATTTTTGGCATATTTGCTCGGATCAGTATAAGAAATCTTTACACCTAATTGACATTGAAACTGATTATATAAATCCCAACCATATATTTCCCAACATACGTGTATATTAGAAGGTGCACATTTTATAAAATCAATCATGTCCATAGTAAGAAAATGAGCTACAATATGGGTATACTGTGTAAATAGCATTTTCTTACCCTCTTTGACTCCTTTACCCAACTTAACAACTTTAGAGGTATTTATCTTATCAAGATGTTTGAATGGTTTATTGAATAAGTCAAAAATAATGATATCATTGTACCCTTTAAAAGTTTGCTCATAGATTCCCATGGTACGTTCAACAACCTGATGGTCTATAATAAGATGTAGTATTTTCATTACTAGACGTTATATAAGTTGTTTATAATTAATTTTACCAGACTCAAAACGAGGTATAGTTTCAATGACTTTAATCTGAAATGACTTAGAAATAAGACCTGTTTTCTCTGCAATCAGTGTCTTTACACGATCAATATATGACGCATCAGTGATATAAATACGCATTTCGTTATCATCACCGGAACAAGCACAATCAATTCCGAGGTAATCCTTAATAATCTTTTCACTCTGATCCAAGCTTATTCTTAACCCATACAGCTTTAAAAATCTCTTTTTACGCCCAACAATATAGAAATATCCATCTTTATCCATCTTTGCGATATCACCGGTATAATAAACGCCTAAAAACTCGTCTCCCTTAGTAAGATCATTCACGCTTGTACCATATCCCATCGTTACATTAGGACCTTCATATCTTAGTTCACCCTCAAACTCAGGAAAATCTATTGAGCTGCCATCATCATCTATCAACGTTAATTTGCCCTCTGGTATAGCTTTGCCGATACTTCCTATATGCTCTAATGCATCTTCCGGAGGCAAGTATGCTAATCTAGCTGACGTTTCTGTTGTACCAAATGTTGCAAAGAATCTCTTAGCATTTTGTGATGCGTATTCCGCAAAAGTCTTAAATAAAGAGTCACTCATTTTTCCTCCACCTTCTGCCATTGTCGTAAGATATGGTAATTCCATTCTTTGAAATCTTAGTTTATTTAATATCTCATAACTATATGGAACTCCAGTAAAGTTTGTAGCTTTGTGTTCTTTGATAAATTTCCAATAATTTGGGCTTGTTAGAGAAGCAGCAACCAACATTACAGATGCCCCTGCGAACAAATGACTGGTTATTACATTAAGCCCCATTGTATATTGCATTGGCAGGTCAATAATACCCTTATCTTGAGAATTCCAATTAAATACTTCCGCAACGTTCTTTGCATTACTCTCTATATTACCATACTTATGTCTAACTAGTTTTGGACTTCCCGTTGTACCAGAAGTTGTCATAAGCATCGACAATTGCGAATGCATCTTTGGAGCAATATTACCAGTTTTACATAATGAAAAATCAAATATAGAAAAAACTTCCTCAAATCCGGACTCTGCCACCATTCTAGATGGCATCAAAAAGTATGAAGGAGTATAGGTAGAGTATAAAGTACTCAATAGTTCTTTATCAATTTGTGCACTTAATAGAAGACATACATCACTATTATCGTACAGGGAGAGAAATCCAGCAAGTGATCCGATCTTATTTTCACATAAACAAAATATTAATTCTCTTTGAGGCAAAATTTGCTTCACCTCTGTTACCAATGAGACCAATTCACCATAAGTCATTCTACCATCACTATCATCAATAATAGCAAGGGTAGATGCATCTTTCTTATCTATATCTAAAATCATCATCTAATTCATTAAAATCTTCGTAAACTGGACCATGTCCGGGACACAATATATGATGTATACTCTTATTTATAATAATTAATTCTGAAGAAGATACTTTTGCTTTATCACTTAAGATAAATGTAGCTCTGGTTTGTATTTTAGGTATGTACGAATCACCAGAAAACACATAATCCCCTACTATATAAGTCAGGCAACTTTCATCGTGCCCAGGAGTTGCAATAATTTGAATATAACCATCCATTAATATCGGTATAGTCATTCCATCATCTACTAATTCTATATTTTCAGGCTTATTGCATACTATATCCTCCACACCCAAATGATATTTTGAATAGTTTAATTTAGGAGACAATAGAGCTTGTTTACCATATGCATTTGTATATACTTTAGCATTTGGAAACTTTTGTAAAAAATTGTTAATACCATAAATATGATCGTAATGAGTATGTGTTAACAGAATCCCTTTCAGTTGTGCCATTTCTGGTAAAATTCCAACAATTGGCTCAATATCTCCTACGTCAATAATCCATACATCAACATTGGCATTGTCATAGCTTGTTATGATGTATGTATTTGATGCATAGACAGTATTAACAATTTTATTTACAAAAATTCCATTTTTCATCCACTAAAGCTCTATTCCGTGCTTTTTAAGTATTTCCAATCCAGACAAATATGTGGTAAATGCCATCATTTCCTCTGGTTCAAATTCAATGCTAAATGCATCCTCAATTAAAGCGACCAGACTCATTTGTCCTATAGAATCCCAATTAGGCACAGTTTCAATACTTGCAGATTCTACATTTTCCCATTCAAGTTCCAAACACTCGATAAAACAATTTTTGTAAGTTTCTAAATTAGTCATATTAAAACAGTTTAGTTAATCATATTTCTTTCTCTATGCGGTCTGCAATTTGAGGAGCCGTCAAACCGTGCTGCTGCCAACAATAACGCAAATCACCCAATTTTGCAAAATGATCTTGCACGCCTATTCTCACTAAGCGAGGCATATGTGGCTTATCCGACATATATTCTGCAATTGCACCACCTAAGCCACCAATAATACTATGCTCTTCAACCGAAACAATCAAATTATATTTCGCAAACATTTCATCTAATAAACCTGTATCCAAGGGTTTGATCGTGTGCATGTCAACAACCTTACAATTTATACCTTTCGAAATCAGCAGTTCAGCAGCATCCAAAGATTCTCGTACCATCATTCCTGTGGCAATAATTGCGACATCATCACCCTCACGCAATGTGATTGATTTTCCTACTTCAAATTTATAATCTTTCTCATATACAATCGGACAATTAAGAAGACCTGATAGGCGTACATATACAGGTCCTTCTATTTCGTGTGCAGCTTTTACACACTTGATCGCCGCAAGGCAATCTGCAGCAGAAAGAATTGTTATATTTGGTAAAGCACGGGTAAAAGCGATATCCTCAGTTGCCCAATGAGATACAGCTAAGGTTTCCATTGCAAAACCAGCAGAATTACCCACTAACTTTACATTGAACTGGTGATAAGAAAGATTCTGTCTTACGAATTCTAGTGCACGAACAATCAAAAACTCAGAGTATGTACAAACATATACCGCACGTCCATCTTCTGATGACAGACCTGCCGCTACTCCAATCATATTCTGTTCAGATATACCGACGTTAATAACTCTTTCTGGATAAGAGCTGTAGAATCGATCCAGACTAGCTATTGCTATACTATCTGCAACTACTACACGCATGTCCGGATTAATTTTCGCTAGTTCCATCATACCTATACCAGCAGCTGCACCTTTCTGACCAAGTCTAGAATAGGCTTTGATTAATGCAGGATTAATTGCCATAAATTAATTATTTTGAATTTCTTCTATTGCTTGCTTATATTGTTCGGGAGACATAACAGCTTGATGCCATGCTTTATTATTCTCAATGAAAGAAACACCTTTTCCCTTTACTGTATTCGCAATAATTGCATATGGTCGTCCTTCCGGCTTATGCGTCAATGCATTGATCAAAGCTTCCAAATTATGGCCGTCAATTGTAATTGACTCCCATCCGAAAGCTTTAAACTTTGTCTCCATATCCAACTGTGCCATCAATTCTTCTGTATTACCATCTACAGACATATAATTTCTATCTATGATTACTGTCATATTCTCAAGCTTATAATGTGCAGCAGTAATGATTGCTTCCCAAATAGATCCTTCCTCACATTCAGCATCACCAAGTATAGAGTATACTCTCCACTTTTTACCTAATTGCTTGGCCATAATAGACTTGCCTACGGCATATGAAAGCCCCATTCCCAAACTCATAGATGCATACTCAAACCCTAAATCCAAATTTCGCTGATGTCCGACAATCAGACCATCATTTTCTTCATAGGTATGTAGAACCTCTACTGGGAAAAAGCCCATTTCTGCCATTGCAGGATATTCTGCAAGACGGGCATGTTCTTTTCCTGCAATAAATCTATCTCGTTCTTCCCATCTTGGATTCTTGGAATCGTAATTCATAATTACACCATATAAAACAGCGTATATTTCAATGCACGAAAGGCTTCCACTGACATGTGAACCTCTTCTACCAGATGCAAGCGCCATATCCATTGCGTGCAAACGCATCTTTTTGCATAATTCTCGCAATTCTCCCATGCTAAGATTTATCTTATTCATTTTATCTACCTCCATCAACTTTAATTATTTCGCCATTAATGTATGATGCATTATCAGATGCCAAAAATAAAGCAGTCTTTGCGATTTCGTCTGGTTGTCCAAGCCGCCTCAATGATGTTTCATTTTTCAATCTTAATAAAACATCCTCACTATACTGTTGAATCATCTCAGATTCGATAGGACCTGGAGCGATTCCATTTACACGTATTCCTAATGGACCTAACTCTTTTGCAAGACAGCGTGTCATTAAGATCAAAGCTGCTTTACTGCTACCGTATGCAATCTTTCCTGGCTGTGACTCAATTCCAGCAAGTGAAGTCATATTAATAATTATTCCCTTGCGCTGAATTATCATTTTTTTTGATATTAACTGAGTTAGTCTTAAAACCGAAAAAAAATTCACATCAAACAAGGCTCTTATGTCTTCTATCTTGCTTTGCAATAGTAATCCAACCGCAGTCACACCCGCATTGTTAATAAGAACATCTACTGACTGTTTATCTGCAAATATCTTATCAACACCTGATTTCATACTATCCTCATCAGTCATATCAAAATAAATATGCCTAACCCATACTCCGTTCTGAGCCGCCAATTCCTTAGTATACTCTTCAAATTCCTTGTTTTTGCTTCTAGAACAAGCCCACACATTGTAGCCATTTCTACAAAAACTCTCAAGCATACTTCTACCTATACCACGATTTGCACCAGTTATTATCACGTTTCCCATTTCAATTAATTTAAGTCCGCATCTATTAAGGGGTCACCTCTTTTGATTGATCGCTTAGAAACTTTACCTATAAGTTCTGTATAATATTTAGGTGATATGCCAGCACTTGGTCTGAACGATCGAATATTGTCCGGGGTAAAAATCTCACCTGGCAAAATATCTTTAGTAGCATAGATCGCTCTTCTTTTACCCTTCTTGACTTCATCTAGATCATAAGTAGCTACTCCTAGCGCTTTCTCAATAATTCTAATATCCTGAACCATTTTTTTGAACTCATCTGGCTCCATCGAAAAACTTGCATCGGGTCCGCCTAAATTTCTATCAAGAATAAAATGTTTCTCGACCACTTCGGCACCTAAGGCAACTGCTGCAGTCGATACTATTGTACCTATAGTATGATCAGAAATACCAACTTTAACACCAAATCTAGCCTTCATATCTGGAATCGTCATTAAATTGATATGATCATATGGGGCTGGGTATTCGGATGTACACTTTAATAGTGTGATATCGGTACAACCTTCATCACGACAGGTCTTCAAGGCCAACTCTATATCTGTAATATCAGCAACTCCAGTAGACAAAATTATAGGTTTATGTTGCTGAGCAACCTTTCTAATCAAAGGAATATCATTGATTTCAAAGGAGGCAATCTTATATATTGGAATATTCATACACTCAAGAAAGTCTACTCCTTCCAAATCAAATGGTGTAGAAAAAAAAATAAGTCCTAAACTCTCAGCATAGTCTTTAAGCAAAGGCTGCCACTCATATGGCATCATACCTTGTTTATACAAATCATAACGCTTTATACCTTTCCACAATCCAGAAGGGATAGGTCCAAAATACTCATTATCACAATCCAGAACCAACGAGTCAGGAGTATACGTCTGGATTTTGATCGCATCTGCTCCAGATTCAGCAATCGATTTTATTGTGCTTTTCGCTAAATTGAAATCATTATTATGATTTGCCGACAACTCAGCTATAATAAACGTTTTATTCCGCATTACAATTTTCGCTAATAAATTTATCTGTATCCCAAGTGCGCATAAATTTAGTGTATTTTAATACAATGCGATCTGTATCGACACCATTGATAAAATTTTCACGTGACAAGTATGATTGAATGCATACTCTGCCATTAATCGATTTTATGCCTATAATTTTAGCGCCAAAGAACATTGTAAAAACAATTGATGGTACATTATCTTTATAATTATGACCAAATAAACCATTGAACTCAAGTACATTCAATAGGAAATCTTTATAATTACTCAAAACATATATGCTTTCCCCTCTTCCCATTATATCAGGTGACAAGTAAAATCCAGGTTCACAAGTTTTTTCACCATAATTGATATCAACAATGCAAAGGACCCCTATAGGAGTTTCGTTCTTTAAAATCATCCAATAACAAACGTCATTTCTATTAATCAAGTTATGACAAAACTTCAGATGATTCTCTTTACTTATAATATTACTTGTATTCATACATTTGCGAATATCAGGATGATTGCGCCACGAGAGTATCATAAGCAATTCATCATCAGATAGCTGTATGAAATTTTTATAAGTGTATTTGCCATGCGAATAAACTGCATATTTATCAATTAGCATAATGAATTAAATAATTTTTTGTAATTTAGAATTGTGTTTGCCACTGAGAATGTTTTGCATTTGGCTATACTTTCTGCATCGTTTATCAAATCAATAACTTTTGTAATCGTATTCGGCTGCGAAAAGTTTCCCACACCTAAAACATAATTTGCTGAACATAATGCATTATAAATATTAATCTGATTGTCCACATAATATCCAGTAATTACAGCAGCACCTTGTGATAAGGCCTCAATAGCAACGCTACTGGCTGAAACTATGGCTATTTTAGCACGGGAAAAAGCTTGGGCCATTTGTTCTGCATTAAGATTAAGGGAGAGAGAATATTTTGATTGCAAGGCACGTATCCTATCATAACCTATGCTGTCAGTTGCTATCAATTCTATATTTTCAGATGGATAAAATTGGGATATGGCGTTTGAAAAAATCTCGAGATAGCCCAATTGGTCTGTTCCACCTAAACATATTATAAGTTTAGATCTCGACTGATTGTGTGATTTAAAAAAAGGCGAACGTAAAATAGTCCAATCAAGTCCTAAACAATATCTTGTATAAGTTTCTGCACTAAAATCAGAATGGCTTAAATTTGTAAAATTAATAATTACATCTGCATAGTAATGTCTTGTATTACTCCCTAAAGTAACCACTTTACATCCGATATCTTTTATTTTCTTCTCATATTCAGATGTATAAAAATAATTATCCAAAACAACTATCTCAGAGCCATCAAGATAATCAAAAAAAACATCAAACTTTGAATCATCTGAAGGAAGAGTTATATACTCACATACCTTCTCCATCTCGCATATCTGATATTGAGACGGAGTTTGTGTAAAAAATTTACAGTAGTAATCTTCTTTTAGTATATCAGCCAGGGCTAATGATCTGATAAAATGTCCATATCCTATCTCGTGACTAGCATCTGCTCTGAAATAAATTTTTTTCACTTATATATCTCCATTTATCACTTTATACTTAAGCTCAGCAATTTTCCAATCATGATCAGTATCAATATCCTGAACTCGTGTTTCATCCAAGAGTACATATCCTCTTGAAACCTTACCTTCGAGCCATGGAGTTACTTTATGCCAATAAAAAGTACCTGAATCATGATATGCCTGTGGCAAATCCTGACTCCTAGTCTTAGCATATTCTGGCCAGTTCCACTGCAATTCACCAGATTCATCAACTCTATATGATCTTAAAATAGGATATGAGAATTGTGCAACCGGAACAATTGATGAGAAATGAGAGGCAATGAGTTTATCATATGCAGCAACAATATCGTTTACATCAATCAATGGAGCTGTTGCAAGGAGGAGACAAACATTATCGAAATATATGCCCATGTTGGCATATGTAGTCAAAACTTCACGAATTACATCAGCTAATGTTGCATAGTCATTTGCAGTATCCTCTGTCCTCATAAACGGAACTGATGCTCCATATAATTTTGCACATTCTGCCACCTCAACATCATCGGTTGATACTATTATTTCATTAAACAAGCCGCATTCAAAGGCAGTTTTTATTGAATATGATATAATGGGCTTGCCCAGAAAGTCTTTAATATTTTTACGGGGAATTCTTTTACTACCACCTCTTGCTGGTATTATACACAAATTATTCATTTCAAGATAAACTCTTTTACTTTGTCTATAATATAGGAAACCTCATCATCTGTCAAGGTTGGATACATTGGTAATGCCAAACACTTGCTATAATAATCCTCAGCTACAGGCATATCACCATGTTTCCAACCAAATTGCTTGTAATACGGCATAGTGTGAGCAGGAATATAAAGTACCTGAGAGAAGATATTGTTCTGCCTTAAGAAATCATACAATTCCTTGCGTTTTTCTACCTGAATGATATAAAGATGAAAAGCATGAATAATATTTTCTGCACGAAATGGAGTAGAAATAGAAGTACCCTTAAAGGCATCATCGTATTTCTTGGCAATCTCGTTTCGTCTCTCAATACTCCAATCCAAACGTTTCAACTGGCTAATACCTAGAGCTGCTTGAAATTCGGTAATACGATAGTTGTATCCAAGTTCCTGCATCTCGTAATACCAACCGCCATGATTTTCCTGAAGCAAAGCAGAATCTTTTGTAATACCATGTGTTCTGTAAAGACTTAGCTTATCATACAATTCCTTATTGTTAGTAGTAATAGCACCACCTTCACCAGTAGCAATATGTTTAACAGGATGGAATGAGAAAACCGTAAGATCTGCATAATGACCATTTCCTACCATGTTCTTAACGCCTTTGCTATCTACTAAAGAACCTCCAGGAGCGTGACATGCATCTTCCACAATTGCAAAGCCGTATTCATCAGCCAAAGCACGCATACGCTCTACATCCACAGGATAACCTGCAAAATCTACAGGGACAACAGCCTTATAAGTACCCTTTGGTGATGCTTTTAGGATTTCTTCCAACTTATCAAAATTCATTAAGAATGTCTTAGGATCAATGTCACAGAAAACAATCTCTGCGCCACAGTAACGAAAACCATTTGCACTAGCTACAAAGGTAATTGGGGTAGTGATTACTTTATCACCAGGCTTAATATCCAAAGCCATTGCACAAAGATGCAGTGCTGCTGTACCATTACTAACAACACAGGCATACTTGCAGCCACAATAGCCGGCAAAATCTCTTTCAAACTCTGCAATCTTAGGACCTTGTGTCAAATAGTCGGATTTTAGAGCTTCTACCACAGCAGCAACATCGTTGTCAGTAATATGCTGACGACCATAAGAAATAATGTGATCTATCATATTCTTTATAATTTGAAACTTGGATTTACAAATAATTTAACTTTATCACGAAGACTCTCTATTGTCTCAAACTTTATATTTTCTTTAGAGATATAGTGGAAGCCTTCTGGTACTTCAGTTGCTTTATAATGCTGAATAAAGTCAGTTTTTCCCCTTCGACCTGTAAAAGATATAGACGGGACAATTACATAATAGTCGTTCAGCTCAATAGTGTTTGAACTCTCAGCCGATGCTATCAGCTCTTCATGTATTTTCTCTCCAGGACGAACACCAACCTCTTGTTGTTCCATTGTTGGTGCAATAGCAGTAGCAAGATCAGTGATGCAATACGAAGATGTTTTAGGAATAAATATTTCACCTCCAAGATGATTTTCTATAGCAAACTCCACAGCAGCAACCACTTGCTGGCTTGAAATTAAGAAACGAGTCATACGTTTGTCTGTAATAGGCAATATACTACCACCTAATTGCTTCTTCTTGAGGAAAATTTGCGCCACAGAACCTTTTGTTCCTAAAACATTGCCATATCTTACAACAGAGAAACGGATGTTCTTAGAACCCTTCATATTGTTTGCCGCAACAAAAAGTTTATCTGAAACCAATTGTGTGGCGCCATAAAGACTTAAAGGAGCACATGCTTTATCAGATGATAAGGCTATAACATTCTGTATCCCCGTTTTCAAAGCAGCATTAATAACATTCTCTGCACCCAAAATATTTGTCTTAATACACTCTTCTGGATTGTATTCAGAGGCAGAGAGAGAAGAAATGGTAGCAGCATGAATAATTATATCAACTCCTTCGCATGCACGCAATAATCTTTCATAATCTCTAACGTCTCCAAGAAATAGCCTTAACTGTGGATACTGTTTCTCTGGGTAGAGAGCAGCTATCTCATCTTGTTTTTGCACATCTCTGGAATATACTATAATTTTCTTTATGCCAGGGTAATCTCTCAGCATCGTTTCAATAAAACAACGACCAAAGAGCCCAGACCCTCCTGTTATCAATATTGTTTTATTATTAAACATATCTGCAGTTTTATTTCGTTTCTACTGGATCGAAATAGGTATCAGGGCGGTTAGGATCAAAACATCCGTTTGCCCATATCACAGTAACCATGTCTTCTGTATCTGACAAATTTATCAGATTATGGGTATATCCAGCAATCATCTCTACGACTTCCAGCTTTTCTCCTGAAACTTCATAGTTTAATACTGGGTAGGATTGACCATTCTCATCAACTCCTTCCTTACGAAGTTGAATAAGGCCATGACCGCTAACAACTAAAAATCTCTCAACCAGATTGTTGTGCCAATGCTGCCCTTTAGTAACACCCGGTTTATTGATATTGATGCTAACTTGTCCGTGATTTTCAGTTTTAATAAATTCCGAGAAACTTCCTCTAGCATCTACCTTCATATCTAACGGATAAGAGATCTTTTCCTTAGGTAGATATGATGTATAGGTAGAATAAAGTGCTTTATGAAAACTATCGCTTACGTAAGGTATCTGTAAAGAATAGCGTCCTTTATCAAAAGCATATAGCATATCAGCTATATCACCCAGGCGTACTTTATGTACTTGTGGAACATAACAATATTTACCCTCTTTATACTCATCCCCTGTCAAGCATGCAATAAGATTGTCAACCACATCATCTATGTAAACAAGATTTAGCATCACATTAGGATCATTGACTTGAATAGGTAATCCGTTGGCTATATTATGACAAAATGTGGCCACAGCGGAATTGTAGTTGGGACGACACCATTTACCAAAAAGATTTGGGAAACGGAACACTAAGACTTTTGCACCAGTTTCCTCAGAATACTGGAACATTAGTTCTTCACCTGCTTTCTTAGATTGACCATAAGGATTATCTAATGCTGCCTGACTTGAACTACTTATCATTACAGGACAAGTATTATTGTACTTCTTGAGCGTGTCCAACAATACTGATGCGAATCCAAAATTACCCTCCATAAATTCTTTGGGATCTTGTGGACGATTTACTCCAGCAAGATTAAATACAAAATCAGCTTTCTGACAATACTCTTCAAGTTGCTCTGGCGTAGAATCCAAATCGTACTTGAATACAGTTATGTCTGAACTAACCTTGTACCATCTTGCTTTTTGAGTTGCAATGTTTTCAAGTTGTGCGCATAGGTTCTTTCCCACAAAACCATTAGCACCAGTAACAAGAATATTCATATTTAGTAATCTCAAATCCTCCTAAATGTAACCTGTAACATGTAACTAGCGTAATCTTGAAGCAGGTGCTAGATTCGATCTGCTTCATAGCGAATAGTCACCTGCTTAAAGAGATATTATTTTGCTACGTTTGCAACGCCGTTAAGTTCGTTCTGGATGTACTCGAGTGAGGCTATTTTGGCCTTGGTCTCTTCTACAGTAAGACGTGTAGTATTGTCTGAGTTGAACTCGGAGAGTTCACAACGTTTGGTATCACCTTCAGAGAAGTATTTGTCGTAATTGAGGGTGCGATTGTCAGCAGGGACACGGTAGAAGTCGCCCATATCCTCAGCCTTGGCACACTCCTCGTTAGTAAGAAGAGTTTCGTACATCTTCTCACCGTGGCGAATGCCGATAACCTTGATATCTTCTTTCTTACCTCCAAAGAGCTCACATACGGCCTCTGCTTGAGTTTGGATGGTGCAGGCTGGGGCTTTCTGAACGAGAATATCTCCGTTTTGGCCGTGTTCGAATGCAAAAAGAACAAGGTCCACTGCCTCTTCAAGACTCATGATAAAACGGGTCATGTTGGGCTCTGTAAGTGTGATAGGATTGCCGTTACGAATCTGATCAATCCACAATGGGATGACTGAACCGCGTGAACACATCACATTGCCGTAACGAGTGCAGCAGATCTTAGTGCCAAGGCTATTACGAGACTTGGCTACAGCTATCTTTTCTTCAAGTGCCTTGGAGATTCCCATTGCGTTGATTGGGTAGGCTGCCTTGTCGGTTGATAGGCAGATGACGCATTCTACTCCACAATCTATAGCTACATCGAGTACATTGTCGGTACCAATAACGTTGGTCTTGACGGCTTCCATTGGGAAGAACTCGCATGAAGGGACCTGCTTTAGGGCAGCTGCATGGAAAATGTAATCAACTCCACGTGTCGCTGTCTTGAGGGTAGATTTGTTTCGTACGTCACCAATGTAGAACTTAATCTTGTGTGCTACCTCAGGCATCTTTGCCTGATACTCGTGACGCATGTCATCTTGTTTCTTTTCGTCACGTGAGAAGATGCGAATTTCTCCTATGTCGGTACGGAGGAAGCGGTTAAGTACTGCATTACCAAAAGATCCGGTACCGCCAGTAATCATCAGGACTTTGTCTTTGAATATGCTCATAATCTTAGTATTTTATATTATCTTATTATTCTTGATTTATTGACCAAAGTATGGTTTTAGAATTTACGCCATACCATTTTATTGACTACTCCAGTGTAGCTCTGGATGAGCTTGACTATCTTGGTAGAAACGTTTTCGTCAGAGTAGGTTGGTACAGGGATACCATTGTCGTCGTTTTTGACCATTTCTACGGCTAGGTCTACGGCCTGAAGGAGATCATGTTCGTTTATACCAGCCAGAATAAAACATCCTTTGTCAAGGGCTTCAGGTCGCTCCGTGCTAGTACGGATGCAGACTGCAGGAAACGAATGGCCTACGGAGGTAAAGAAGCTACTTTCTTCTGGAAGTGTACCTGAGTCGGACACTACAGCAAATGCATTCATTTGAAGGCAGTTATAGTCATGAAAACCAAGGGGTTCCTGACGAATAACTCGAGGGTCGAGCTGAAATCCACTCTTTTCAAGACGGTTGCGGCTTCTTGGATGGCAACTATAGAGGATAGGTATATCATATTTCTCAGCCATCTTATTTATAGCAGTGAAGAGAGAACGGAAGTTTTGTTCAGTGTCGATGTTTTCTTCACGGTGTGCTGAGAGGAGGATGTATTTGCCTTTCTCCAGTCCGAGACGCTGGTGAACATCTGATGCCATAATTTCTGTCAGGTTCTCGTGGAGTACTTCAGCCATTGGTGATCCACTTACATAGGTTCGCTGTGGTGCTACGCTGCTAGCATTAAGATATCTGCGTGCGTGTTCTGAGTAGCAGATGTTTACATCGGAGATGATGTCTACGATTCTGCGGTTGGTTTCCTCAGGAAGGCACTCGTCAAAGCAACGGTTGCCAGCTTCCATATGAAAGATTGGGACATGGAGTCTCTTTGCTCCAATGACGCTGAGGCAGCTGTTGGTATCACCAAGGACTAGGACTGCGTCTGGCTTTGTCTGTACCATGAGCTTGTAGCTTGCATTAATGATATTGCCCATGGTAGAGCCTAGGTCGTCTCCCACAGCATCCATATATACTTCAGGTTCAGCAAGTTTCAAATCTTTAAAGAATATACCGTTAAGGTTATAGTCGTAGTTCTGTCCGGTGTGAGCTAGGATGCAGTCGAAGTATTTACGACATTTGTTGATTACTGCTGCAAGACGAATAATCTCCGGACGTGTTCCCACAATAATAAGCAGTTTGAGGCGTCCGTCATTGCGGAAGTTCACAGTGCTATAATCTGTTATTAGTTCCATTATAATACTAGCTGTTAATTATGAATTCTATTTATTAGCGTCCTTTATACATTTCAGAGTAATACTTTTCGTATCCGCCTGATGTTATGTTGTTGAGCCACTCTTCATTTTCTAGATACCAGCAGACGGTCTTCTCAATACCTTCCTCGAACTGGAGAGATGGTTCCCATCCTAACTCCTTTTGGAGTTTTGTCGAATCAATGGCATAACGAGCATCGTGACCAAGGCGGTCTGCGACATAGGTAATAAGGTCGAGACTGTGTCCTTCAGGATTTCCAAGGAGTTTATCTACTGTCTTTATCATCACCTTTATGAGGTCAATGTTTTTCCATTCGTTGAAGCCGCCGATGTTGTATGTCTCGGCTATCTGGCCTTCGTGGAAAATAAGGTCTATCGCTCTTGCATGATCCTCAACGTATAACCAGTCACGAACATTTTCTCCCCTTCCGTATACCGGAAGTGGTTTTCTATTTCTGATATTATTGATAAAAAGAGGAATCAATTTCTCAGGGAACTGGTAAGGGCCATAGTTGTTAGAACAGTTTGTCACTATTGTTGGCATACCATAAGTATCGTGATATGCTCTTACAAAGTGGTCTGAACTCGCCTTTGACGCACTATATGGTGAATGCGGGTTGTATTTCGTTGTTTCGTAAAAGAAGTCGTCACCGTAGGCTTTGTGGCCTTCGCTTGATGCGACTGTCTTGAATGGGGGTTCGATGCCTTTAGGATGGTTCATGGTTAGGGCACCATATACTTCATCAGTTGAGATATGATAGAATCTCTTACCCTCATATTTCTCTGGAAGCGATTCCCAATAAAGCTTTGCCGCCTGAAGTAATGCAAGTGTTCCCATTACGTTAGTCTTAGCAAATGTAAACGGATCCTTGATAGAGCGGTCTACGTGGGACTCTGCAGCAAGGTGGATGATACCGTCGATCTTCTCTTCCTGCATCAGCTGATAGAAAGCCTCGAAGTCGCAGATGTCCATCTTGACAAACTTGTAGTTTGGCTTATCTTCGATGTCCTTTAAGTTGGCAAGGTTGCCAGCATAGGTTAGTTTGTCGAGGTTGATTATCTTATAGTCTGGGTATTTATTTACAAACAACCTGACTACATGAGAACCTATGAAGCCGGCACCGCCGGTAATTACTATATTTCTTTTCATATTAGAGTTTTCTGAATGAGTCGGAGTGTATTTCGCGCTTTCTTTCTTCAATTACTTGAAGGAGGTACTGGCCGTATTGATTTTTAATCATTGGTTGAGCAAGTTCGCGCATGCGCTCCTCTGTGATCCAACCTCTGCGGTAAGCAATAGCCTCGAGGCATGCGATCTTTAGTCCTTGGCGCTTTTCAATGACTTCTACAAAAGTAGAGGCTTCTGAAAGAGAGTCGTGTGTACCAGTATCAAGCCATGCAAAGCCTCGACCAAGAGTCTGAACTTTAAGTTCTTTTGCTTCAAGAAATACCTGATTGACTGTAGTGATTTCGTACTCACCACGGGCAGACGGTTTAATATTCTTTGCTACTTCTAAGACCTTGTTAGGATAGAAATAGAGCCCGGGAACAGCATAATTGCTCTTCGGCTCCTTCGGTTTCTCTTCGATACTGAGACAGTTGCCATCCTTATCGAATTCTGCTACGCCATAACGTTCTGGATCGTTTACCCAATAGCCGAATATAGTCGCCTTTCCCTCTTCCTCAGCTGCACGTACGGCCTCTTTTAGCATTGGCGTGAAGTAACTTCCGTAGAAGATGTTGTCTCCGAGAACGAGACAAGCAGAATCATTTCCTATGAAATCGGCTCCGATTGTAA
>JAEIGA010003366.1_pt1 | contig 25061 bp, 37 predicted proteins | sample 9270691 | NCBI WGS metagenome assembly JAEIGA01 (sample SAMN17057246, study PRJNA624740) | gut metagenome | biome: biome; isolation source: fecal sample | host: Bos grunniens | place: China: Xizang | collected 2019
ACCCGGTAATGATTCCCCATTCTCCAAAGTAAATGCTTTCTCTGTCTGTGATATAAGCCAGTTTCCCAATCAGTCCCATATTAAATTAACCTCTTTCTCTTTCTATCTGGGAGGGTTGTTAGCCCCTCTTAGTTTTCCCCTCTTCAATCATTTGCACTTCGTCAGTAGTGCATCCTAACCGCTTACAAAGTTCTCTTTCTACTCTAGCAAACTCTTCCCCAATAGATTTATTGTTTGGGTAATTGGTAAACCTAAAACAAGCGGTTTCAAATCGGTAAACCAATTCCGCATTACTCATTTTTTTCAAACTCATTGTCTGCCCCTCCCCTTAATAATCAATAGCTACTTTTAATTCTTCCACGCTAACCCCGCAAGCCTTAGCAAGCCCACTCAAAGAAAGATAAACAGCACAACCGTCAACTTCCCAAGTGTCAAACCCACAGCAATAGGAGTACCAAACCATATGTCCGTTAACATTATAAAACATTCTCTAGCCCTCCATTAGCAATCTAAATTATCATAAGCTTCTTCAAGCTCTGCGGTTAATTCTTCCGCTTGAATCTCTGTAATTTTGTCAAGATGGCAAGCAAGTTCTATCATGCCGTCAATCTTCCACCATTCTTCCCGCTGTGCCATTGTGGAAATGCTGTGCCGAATATAGGCAACTGCTCTATTAGGTCTAGCCATTTTATTTATTTCCTTTCTTTATATATAAGCCCCTAATTAAAGGGGCTTATATTCAAAATTGTAAGTTGTGGACATTCCCCGTAATTCTGTTTTACCTTCTTTAATTCCGGGCATCTTGCTAAACTCTTCATAATATAACCGGGCTTCCTCTGCCTTATCAGTAATAAACATATCCTGATTGTCAAGACGGAAAATAAAAACTCTGTAAATTAACATATTTAAAACCTCTTTATCTTTCTATTTATTTGGTTTCTTGTTTGCCCTTTTTCATACTACCATTATACTGCTATAAGGTATATTTTACCATTGCAAATCTAGCATTTCTACATTGTAAAAACAGCATTTATGGTTTCTACATCTTCTACAGTTTCTAAAGGATTTACATGATTTACAGCAAAAAGAAAAGGGAACAGACCTTTTACAGCCTGTTCCCCATATATCAATTATCATCTTTCCATACTTTTACACAGCTTACCTCTGCTTGTACAGTGAGAAAAGCACCGCAACCGGGACAAGTAGCATCTAAAAATAATGTATCTCCGCTTTCGTTTGTATCGTCTACTCTATCAGCATAAAAAGGGTTGCCGCACATAGGGCAATTCCAGATAGTTTCTAAATCGTAATTTTCCTTAATCAGTTCCATATTTACCTCTTAATATAATACTTCATACAGTTTTACAATATCTTCATTCCATCTTACCTTTTCAGAAGTAAGAGAACGAATTACATTATCAGTATTCATTAACCATTTACGCATAGCATTAACTTCCTCTTTCGTAAATGATTCAATATATTCCTCATATTCCCTATAACTTTCCCACTCAGTATTACATATTTTATCTTCTGCGGAATTTAAAAAATCGTTACTTTCATCAAAACCAATAGTTTTATCATATACCCACTCATTATTAACTAATCTATAAGATTGGTTTACCCTACAGCCACAAGCACATTTATTAACTTCTATCTTATAGATTGCCCCTACATATTGCTTTTCTTCCAAAAATGTAAAGTCACTACCTCCGCAATAAGGGCAAACTTTATTTTTTGCTACTAGATTAGGCATATTCCTTTTTCTCCCTGTAAATCAAAAATCATTTTCAAAACCTTTTGTAAGATTTTGTAAATATATTATATCAAAATTTTTTTATAAAATCAAAATAGTCAAATTTGCCTAGCTATAGCAATCCATAAAGGGCCGCTCAATGCTCCAAAAGGCAAGGAAAAAGGCCCTCTTGCCTGACCAAACAAGAAAGCCTTTAAAGTGATACCGTGAATTATTCCGCTATAATAATATTACCAAAATTTTTTAAAATTGTCAAAAAAGCCCCGCCTAGTCTATGTGCCGTATAGACTAGGCGGGGAGAAAGGAAAAGGGGATTTAGGAAAGGAAATGGAAAAAACTAAATCCCCTGTGGGAAGCTATTAAAATTCAATAGTAGAAATTGCGTGTTTATAAATCATCCTCTGTACACCCTGAGAAGAAAGAATAATAGCATTATCATCAAAACTAACAATATTGCCTTTTAACTGGAAACCGTTCATAAGGAAGACAGTAACAAAATATTTCTCTTGTACCATCATATTTAAAGAAACTACTTCAACCATTTTCTAAGCCCTCCAAAAAATCCTCTACAAGTTCACTTTGTCTTACTGATAATTCGTGCATTAAATCTGACCAAAGGCCATTGGATATGATACCTGATTCAACTGCTATATGAAGCATACCAAGAATATAACAGCCATCATATCCACAATCCATATCTCTTATTTTGGCTTTAATCATACTAATTATTGTTCCATCATCCATATTACATACCCGCTTCAATAAAGTGTGAAGTTACATTACTGTACATACTGCTGTTTGCGGTTATATAGATAACCATAATTAACTTATCCACTTCTACCCGGTTAACATTGCTAAATCTACAATATCTGTACGGGCAATCCATAAACATTCCTGTAAATTCTTCTTTTCCGGTTTGCTGATTAATTATAGATACCATTGCTTTATAGTTTAAAAATCTCTGGGCAAATTCCAATAGTTGCATTTAGTATTACTCCCATCTCATATCCGGTATTTCTTTTATTGTAATTATGATTCTATTAATTGGGTCTGGGTTAAATTCCTTTTTTCTAAATACCCGCTTTAACCATTTGAAAATATTTATACTACTACCTCCCTTCTGGATTGTACTACTATAGTAAATTTCTATGTAATTTACCATTGCAAATCTGACAATAATTCCAAAAGGCAAAGAAAAAAGAGGGTAGTTATTTACCCTCTAATATTTCCTATAATGATATATATTTAGCTTTCTTATTTACTGAGTATTTGCGGAAATCCTCTGTTTTTGGTATTTGATAATTTAAAGGGGGTAAATACTGCCTAATTAGCTCCCCTTCTTTATCCCCTATATCTTTTTCTATATCTTCTTCCAAAAGAGAATAATAAAGTACATCAAAATTAATTTTGCGGCCTGCGGTTTGTGCTTGCCGCAATACCCTATATTTATTACTAACCTAATTTAGCTCCATCTCTTTTATATGGTTAGCTATCCTTACAAGCATATCTTTAGCTTTACCTATGTAAACTAAATTACCATCTATGGAAATACTATAAATACCGGGTTTACCATATTTCTATTCTAGCCCTTTTTCTAGTAGTTCTTTATATATTTCTTCTTCTCTACTACCTTCAACCATTACTTATCCCTCCTATTGGATGAAGTATCTTCCTAAGAAAATTTAAGCCCTCTTAGGGCTTAAATTTTCTATAAATTATCTTTTCCCTTTATCTTTTTATTATTTATCTTTTATAAAGTCATTTTGCTTGTTGTGCAACAGGCAATTTGACTCTTGTACAATAGGCAATTTGACGTTTGTTGTTTTAATATGTCTTTCTTTACCGCCTTTAACGTTCTTTGTTTCTCTAACTATAAAGCCCATTGTTTCTAATTTCTTTAACTCTCTGGATATTGTGCTTTCACTTACTCCAAATTGTTCTGCTAACTGTTTATCACTAATAAAGCAATCCCCGGTATTAGTTTCAAATTCCATTACTTGAGAAAGAATTAAAATCTATGCTGGATTTAGCCCCATAGAAAATAAACCCTTATCTATTTTTAAAAATACATTTGCCATATTTGAACCCTCCCCGTTACTTTTTCTTCCGGGTTAGCTGTCTGATAGCTATTTGTAAATCTTCGCAATCCTCAAAAACATATGTATTAAACTGCGGAAAGTTTTTGTTTACTCCTAGCCTAATCAATCTAAAGCCCTATTCTCTTAGCTCTGCGGCTAACCATTTTGTATAAATCACATACTCTTTTTCCATTTGCTATCCTCCCTTTTAATAACTCATAATTACTATCATTATCAGTAATGCTAAAGCCAATCCATTAACCATTATATTCTCCCCTAACATAATCTTCTAAAATATCTCTAATCAATTTACTAATCTTAATTCCGTTTATATCTGCCAAATACTCTAGCTGTTCCTTTAGCTCCTAGCCGCAACGGAAAGTAATGCTTGTTTCACTTACCATTTTATCTATCCTCCTATATTCCTTTACTTTTGGTTTAATTCTCTTGTCTTACTTTGCCCTTAAAAAGAATAGAGCTACCCTATAAGGGATAGCCCCATCTTTAACGGGAGATATAGAGAAAAAGGATTGCAAAATTAATTAAATAATTAAATCAAAACCTATAGTAATATAATATCAAAAATTTTTAGAAAAGTCAAAATTCAGTATTGACAAACCTAGCCTATTATGTATAATGACAGTAGCATTTTTACCTATGTACCTAACCAACTTAATATAAAAAGGAGTATTTATTATGGGTAAGTTTGAAAGAAACGGTTTAGTAGACCCCGCACAGGAAGAACAGAAGAAAAAGCCCTATAAAGATTGGGAGCTTCCCGACATTATCCAGTGGTGCCAAGAAAACAATCAGATTGAATGGCTAAAGGAAGCCGCTAACCGCACAATCTCCCGGCCTGTCTACCCTAAGAAAAAGGTTGCCAGAATGGACGAAAACGGCAACCCCATTCTTACCAAAAAGGGCAAGCAGAGCTATACAACCATTCTGGATAAGGAAGCAGAACCTATTGGAACAGAAGAAAGCCCCATTTCCTTTGTTGAGCTTAAATCTGATTTCCTGCATACCTTCAAGCTCTGCGAACCTAAGAAAGCCAAAGGCCCCAACTTTATCGACAAGATTAACGCTCTGTAAAGCCTATGAACAGTAAAGAATTTTTAGATATTGCGGAACGCCACGCAATGGAACAAAGCCGCATCCACCCCAATTCTCTACTTCTTCTCTATTGGGATGGTATTGACGAATATGGTGTAGTACCAGAAGCAAACAAAGAGAAGTTTCTAAGCATCTACCCCACAGCAACCCTTATAAGTAGTTTCTGCAATGGTAAAAAAGTATGATTAACATTCTGCATCTCTATTGGATTATTCCCGCTTCTATGCTTGTGGGTATGGTTGCCCTTGTCTGTATCTGTATCATCCTTTCCAAAAGCGACAAATTCAAATGAAAAAGCCCCCTAGCCTATTGGGTTAGGGGGCTTTTCTTGCCTATCTGCTGTAAGGCTCTGGGCGGCTCTCTGTGCCGCTTTTGTAGGCCAAAAGGAAAACATAAGGGGGTATCTCTAAAATCCTCTTCTGCGGCCTCTGGTGACTTCGCTTTTTGACTCAAGAATGAAAATCAAATTTCAATCTCTCAATAGCTCCTCTGTTTCTTATAATCTTTCTTTAAACCTTTATTTAATTACATTATAGTGTAGGCCCATTTAAAAAACACATTTACTGCGGAAACTAACACATTTACTGCGGCTAAAAAACACAAATACTGCGTTTCACTCTGTAGAAGTCGCAGTAAATGACCATATAAAAACACAAGTTAATTTTTGTGCGTTTACTAATTGACAAAGCTATTTCTATGGTTATAATGGTACTTGTAAAGGAGGTTTACATTTTATGACAGAAATGGAAATAGAACAGGCTAGATACCAAATAATTATTAAATCTAATGCCCTCATACAAAAATCACAATTTGACCTATCAGCACTTCAACAAAAAGTAATTCTATATCTAATTTCTAAAATTTCCCCTTATGATGAAGATTTTAAAACCTATGAATTTAATATTATGGAATTTTGTCAAGTTTGCGGCATTGACCATGATAGCGGCGGCAATTACAAAATGCTAAAAAAGGTTATTAAGGAATTAGCCGATAAAAGTATATGGGTTAATAACCCAGAGGAAGAATATTTAGGCCGGATTATCTGTGACCCTGTAATAAAGAAAAAGAAAGGCACAATACAATTAAAATTGCATGATTATATGAAGCCCCACTTACTACAGCAAAAAGCCAGATATACGCAATATGAATTTATATGGGGCTTACAGCTTGAAAAGAAATACTCAGGCCCATTATATGAATTAGCTGTAAGCATCCATTATAACGATTTAAAGCCCTATGAATATATTTTTGATTTGGATGAATTGCGGCGAATTATGGGGGCTACGAATTATAAAACATGGCAACATTTCAAAGATAGAGCACTAGACCCGGCTGTTCAAGAAATAAATAGCTTTACCAATAAAATTATAGAGTATGAACCTATTAAATATGGGCGGGTAGTTGGTAGAGTTAAAATAAAGGTTACTACTAAAGATATATTTGACGCCCTACACGATAAGCGGCTATAATAATTCTACCTACCAAAATAGCATAACAAAGAAAAACCCCTCCTAAATGGGCTAGGAGGGGTTTTTCTTGTATTCCACACTTATTCCTAATTATTATACTTATTCTCTAAATATAATTCAATCTCTTTATATAATTCTTCTGTATCAGTAAAATAGTAAATTGTGGTATGTTTCCCTTTTTTAACTTCTACCAATTCAAAGCCTTTTGAAAGCAATAATCCCGCAAGCTCATAACCAATTACAGCAAAAGTTCCCATAGTTCAAAACCCCTCTAATAAATATTTTTTAGTTTCTTCTATTTGCCTATTGGCTTCCGCTCTCTTTATCAATACCGGGTATGTTTTGCTAAACCTATTTCTTTCATAGCTCAGACCCTCCGAATAGTTCAAAGCCCTAGCCTGTGTTAATAGTTCTGAACTATCCCCCAAATAAATCTGTAGCTCCTGCGGCAAGCTCTCCCAAATGGCTTTTATTCTTCTTCTGGCCTGTTCACCTTGCGAAATACCAGTTTCGTCTATATAATTATAATTAAGTCTATAGCTCAAATAAAGGACCTCTTTCAAAGCCTTTTGAAGTTCAACCCATAATTGAACCTCAGAGGGTTTTTTTAATTCCTTTAACCCTTCTATCTGCTCTATTATATCTGCGGGAACGGGAGCATATTTGCAAACCTTCAAAGCCTTATATAAACCCCTATCAACTTCTTCATCTGTATATTCTAAAAGCAAAGAATACCAAGTATTAACTAATAACTCTATATCCGTATCTTTCCCAAAATAATTATATACTGTTTTAATTGCGGCAATAGCTTTTATTATAGTTTTCTTATTTGCCATCTTCTGCACCCTCATATAAATCTTTTAGCTGATTCATAAAGCTATTATTATCTTTAATATCTTTGTTTTTAATCTTTTGTTTTTTAATACTTTGTTGTGTGCGGTTTCCCTTATGCGGCTTTTCCGTATGCCGTTTAACCGTATGTAGGTTTTCTATATGCGGCACTTCATAAATAATGTAATTATAGATAAAATGTCCCTTTTCGTTTTGTTCCCGTTCCCTTTTTAAATAATGAAAAGTTTCTAGCTCCTTTAAAGCACTCCTTATAGAAGTCTGACTTTCTTTGCAAATAGCACATAATCCGTTAAGGCTATAATCCCAATCTTCTGGTAATGATAAGCAGAGGGAAAGCAATCCTTTAGCTTTTAAAGACATTTTCCTTTCTCTAAGAAATCCATTGTGCATAACCACAAATTCCCTGTTTTTCTCTACTCTGAAAACTGTCGTCATATTTACACCTTCTTTGTAAGTTTATGTCTTAATACTAAACCCACTTTATCATTTTGTAAAGGAATATGAACTAACAATACTGTTATATAAGGTTTTATGGTGTTTTCCACTTGCCGAAAATAATAGGGTATTCTGTAAGGCTCTGGAAGCCCTTCTAAGCGGTTTTTATTTTAGGTAGGTATTTATATTACCTTCCTCTAAAGTCAGTTTTGGTAAATTGGCCAAGTTCCGGTTTTGCCTGTTTTGGGGTAGTTTCCCTAACTTTTCAATATAAAATACTGTCCTTACAGCGTGGATTATACCAGCTGGTTTTGTCCTCCAGAAGCAAACAAAAAAGAGGGGCCACCATTGCGGCAACCCCTCATAACATTACTTATTCATAATTACAGAAATATCAGATTTAATATCACTGATATCAGTTTGAATAGTATCTAGTTTAATTTCGTATTGTTCTATAATCTGTGCGAATTTACCATTGATTTCTGTTTGCTTTTCTAAGTGAGTATAGAGCTTATTTTCTCTTTCCTCACTTTGCTTTTGGCTGTCCTGATAGAATCTATATACAAACCAAGCCAAAGCACCGCAACAAAGAATAGGGAATCCCACAGTTGGTATAATTTCAACTAAAAAAGCCATTAGTTCCATTATATTTACCTCCATTAATATGCTGATAAATTGAGCGTACAGGGCAAGCACCAATAGCCGCTCCAACTATTGTCCGCTACAGAAACGCCGCAAAGGCTAACAGTAATATTGTGGTTATTATCGTCAAACCTTTCTGCCGCAGAGTAAAAGCTGGCGGGTGCACCAGTAGTAGCACTAGCAAAACCAGCTCCATACAAATTGCGGATTTTGCCGTTATGCTTTACCCTAATAGTCATAACAGTTTCATTGGATACATCTCCTGTATTAGCGTTAGCACTTCTGTCCGCTGTCATATACATTCTCAAATTGTTTCCAATTAGAAAAGCTGTAGCCGAACAGTTACTATAGCCGCTTCCCGCTGTTACTGTGCAATCTAATTCATACACATTAAACATAGCCCGCATAGCTCCTAAAATGCTAAATACATCATTACCATCATTAACAGTTAATCCGGTATTAGTTAATATATTTACATCATTTCCATAAAGATTTGTAGCCCCTATATTATTAGTATACGCACCATATCCAATAACTAAATTGTTATTTTGGTTTGCGGGCTGGAAAGCATTTAAAATTGTTCCGTCTGTGGTTGTTGCGTTAATTCTTCCGTTATTGGGCATAATCAAAGGAACATTTAATTCAAAATCATCTTTTGACCAACCAAAGACAGGGACACAAGAAAACTCCCTATCTATATCAATAGTCCGCAATTCGTCTAGGGCTTTAACCTCTACAACATAGTTTTTTCTATAGTCCAATCCTGATAAGGTTACAGGGAAAGTATACGAATTATTATTAATTGTAGGAGAAGTATTAACCCACTCCCCAAAATCCCCATTTCTTTCCTTATATCTATATTGCAAGATTAAAAGATTGCTAGTAGCTCCAAAAGTATTATCAAAGTAATTACCTTTAAGGGTAAACTTTATAACGCCATCGGTAGTGAAAGCAACATTAGCAAAACTGCAAGTTAGCTTTACATAATTAACTATATCTTTCGTTACTGTTTTAGTAGTTGTATTTCCTCTACTATCAGTAACAGTAAATTTAAATGTGCCGCTTTCTACTTCATTAATAGTACCATCTGCGGTAAGGGAAGCACTTCCGCAAGTAACCTTTTTACTAACAATACTAGCACCCTTTAAAGCACTAGCTCCAAAGGTAATTGCTGTATTACTGAAATATCTAATCAAAGTATTAGAATCACCAGTAAGGGAAGCTGTTACAGAGTTAGTATCTGTTATTGTTGGGTTAATAGTTGGGTTAGCATTAACAATAGATAAAGTTTTAGTTAAGTATGTAGTATATACATTAGTGCCTACAGTAGTTTTTAGATAGAATCTAACAGACATACTATTGGCATTATTACAGGCATTTCTAAGTTTATTTCTTTCTGCTGTGGTTAAGGAAAAAGTATAAGAAGTTGCTGTTCTGGTAATATCTCTATAGGCCGCATAGGCTGTCTCTCCATCACTACTATAAATTGCGGCCTGTAAGGAAGTAACACTATCGCCGCCGGGATTATCATATGTAATTACGGGGTTTTCCGTATCCTTAAAATTAACCGCTGATAATAATTTAGCTTCTCTGGGAATTAAATCTAATTCAACTGTTTTACTACCGCTTACAACTGCACCGGATTGAGTAGTTCCAGTAGGACCATTAATTTCACCCGCAATATAAATACTGCCAGAACCATCATTAGCATGGGTTTTATTAACGGATATATTGCCTGTACCGTCATCAAAATCAATCCATACCCAGTCACTACCTACAGAATCATAATAACTAAATTCCTTAGTTTTACTACCTACAGTTAGGAAGCCTTTCCAAGTACCAGTGGTTGCACTTGTACTAGCATCTTTACAAACTTTTATGTAAGCTGTTACTTTAGAAGTGTTATTAGATATATTAGTTGTAGAACTCCATTCTATTTCACCATATATATTTTTACTATGGCCTAAATCAATTTTACCGCTTGCCATTAGCCATTACCTCCAATCCAGAAACAACCAGACCTGTCATTCCCATAATCTTCAATACGGCTATTATTACCTATGATTAGATATGTAGTAGCATGAAGATTAGTAGCATTAACGCCTATGTTATTAGCCGTTAAAACCGCTTCTTCATCCCTATAAACTATCATACCATCTTCGGTAATTGTGGTTGTCATTTCTGAGCCTGATTTACTAACTGTTAAACCCTCTTCATTAAAAGTAAAGCCCGTAGTGGTAGTAACCTTATTTACACCAGTAGCTAAAGTAGAATCTATTTGAATTTGTACATCTTCCGCACTTATGGAGGCTTCCACCCTATTAGTTAAAGTAGAAATATCACTATTTAAAGATTCTAAAGAATTGGTTACATTCTGCTCCACCTTCTGGACAGTAGCCGTTATATCTTCTGTAGTTAACTGTAAGCTTGATAACTGTTCTTTAGTATCCGCTTGCTGTGAAACTACAATATCAATTTGTTTATTTACTTTATCAACTTTAGCAAAGGTTTGTTTTAAAGCATCTCCGATATTATTAGGGTTATCATGGGATTCTGTATCGTTTTCCTCATATTCCCATTGGCTAGACTGAGATAAAGAACCATCATAAAATAAGGTATCATTTAACAAATAAGAAATAACAGAATTATTGTCTTTTGTTGTTAGGCTTATTTTATCTCCAATCTCTAATAGCGGGTTTCCTCTCCACTCGCAATAAAACTGATTGATAGTTAATCCACCTACAGCCAATAAAGCCGCATCTAATAAAGTTGCTATATCTTCTCTAAGTTCCCAAAAGGGATTATTTCTTACATATTGGGTAGAGCCAATAGCAGAAGTAGAAACAGAAATATTATCCCCTAGCTCTGTAGCACTTACAATAGTTTGCAGTCTGCGGTTTTCTCCGCTATCTAGGCTAATATACTTAGATTTATCAATGCTTAAAACCGCTTCCCCATCTTTATCCAATCTTTTAAAGACTAGAGTGTTATTGCTATCTATGTAGTAAATAGTTTGGGTTACTTCTGCGATTGCGTTTAGAGCTTCTCTAATCGTTTCTGAGCCTTCAAAATTTGCCCCGCCCTCAAAGTATAGGGAGAAACTTTCGGCGGCATCTGCGGCAATCTGTAGCCCCACACCCAGAGCCATAGCACAAGCTTCCGCAAACTCCGCAATAGTATAAGATTTTACTAAATCTTCATCTGCCAAAGGGGAAATAAAAGATAGCTCACTAACTAATCTAGAATTTGCACTATAAATAGCATCATAGGCCGTTACTGATAATTCGTTAGTATTTTCGTCCCTGTGTACCTCTGATACAAAGAACTCCGGGAAAGAACTTGTATAATCCCCGCCAGTAGAAAGGAAAACTTTAAAGCTGTCTGCGGTAGTAATATACATATATCTTTCTAAATCAATTAAATGAATATTTAACCTCTGGCAGATACCAAAGCCGAAAAATTTACTTTCTCCTACTCTCTCAATAGTTAACTCTTTAATTCCGTAATACTGATTATAGGTATCAGCAAGGGTAGAACCTTCCCAAAGCTCTACCTTTGCCCCAACCAATCTAACAGGGGATTCATAGTTATTTGTATTATCAATAATCATAAAGTTCCCCCTTATAACTCTATAAACTCAAGCTCAAAAGCATTAAAACTAACTTTATCAGCTTGAATCGTATAGTATTCTACATTACTTTCTGGAATGATACATATAGCTGTATCTAGCTGTTTTGTCTGCGGATTTAGGAAGGTAATAGAAACAGAGAAATTAGTTAATATTGCCTGTAAATCTGCCATAACTGAATCTTCAATAGGAATTATGCCCACTGTAATAGTTCGCTTATGATTTATAAAATCTACTACAGTATTTCCCCCGGCGTTAGTCTGTGCATTATAATTAGCTGTTTTAGTTACAATCAGTTTGTTACAATACATAGAAAAATCAATTCCGTTTAATTGTACATAAGCCATTTCTTATTACCTCCCTTACACTAGATTTAATGCTAATCGGCCTGTTTGCCTTGTCTGTCTGTTTATAGTAGAAATAGCTGTTTCTGCAAAAACCTTGCCATCTACATTTAGCACTATTGGAGTATTGCCGCCTGTCCTCTGGGCTAGTCTATCCGCTAAAACATCAATCCATTTAGTTTCCTCCAAAGGAACAATTGCTTCTGCTCCCGCTTCTCCTAACCCTCCTATACTGCCGTTTCCATAAGGGAACAAAGTTGGAGAATCAAAAACACCGCCTAGTCTATACCAACTAACAGACACTTTAGGCATAGAAGGGGGATTTATACTAAACTTACCGCTAATAGAGAAATGGGGTAATTTAATCTTTGGAAGCTCCCAACTTTGAGAACTAAAGAAATTTTTAATTGCACTTAATCCAGACCTTACAATATCCTTTGCGGCATTTAGTTTAGTTTTAAAATTATCAGTAACCGCATTTAAAATATTAGAAGCAGACTGTTTAACACCCTCTAAATCTCCTTTAAATACGGATTTAATCATTGACAGAACATTTTTAACAACATTTAAAGCTGTTTGAACATTACTTTCTATTACTCTGGTAATTGCGGCAAAAATCGTACCCGCATTTTCTCCCATAGCATCAAAGTATTGTTGTCCTTTTGTTTTCATTTCGCTATATTTAGAAACTACTTTAGAAACTGCTTTTTCTGTATGCTGTTGGATTTTGTCCCAAGCTTTTTTAGCGGCGTTAGTAATTTCGTCCCAGTGCTTTACACAAACCACAATAATAGCAATAACGGCGGCAATTGCGGCAACAATCAAAGCATAAGGGGCAATAGCTACAGCCATAGCGGCGGCCTGTGCTAGATAAGCGGCGGCTAGTCCTGCTAAAGTTGTGACTTGTGCGGCATCCATAGCGGCCTTTACAGCGGCTACAGCGTTATATAATCCAATAGCGGCAACAATACCCGCAATAATTCCCGCTAGAGTAGCTAAAATAGTTTGGTGCTGTTGTACCCAAGTAAAAGCATTAGCTAGAGCTTCCGCAATCTGGGTCAATACATCCTTTAATTGTGGGCCGTAAGTTTCCGCTAAACTCTGAATATGCGGTAATACTGCGGCTAGTGCTTCATTAGCGAATTGAGTAAAAGCGGTAACTACAGGGGCTACAGCTTCACCTAAAGCGGCGGTAGTTTCCTGTAATTTAGCCTGTGCTTCATTTTGTTCTAAAACTGCGGCGTTATTCTTTTCATAATTGCTTGCCGCTTCACTATATAGGCCATTTAAAGTTTCTCTTATTAGCTTTTCTCTTTCTTCTAAAGTTGAACATTCTGCCAAGCTTTCATTAAAAGCATCAGTATTAATACCGCTCCATTCCAAAGCATCTGCTAGTGGACCTTGCACCTCTCCCAATTGGGCGGTATGGTTTACAGCTTCGGTTAATCCCTCTATTGGTAGGGAATCGCCAAAAGTAGCATAAACGCCTTGACAAATATTCGTCCATTCTGCAAGGGCCTGTTCTTCTGTAGTTAGTTTTGCTAAATGGTTAGCCGCTTCTACTGCTTGCCCGCTATCACCTAAAACCCTAAATAAATCGTTATAGGTTTCCTTTGCCTGTTCCGCACTAGACCCGGCTGTTTCAAAAGCTGATACAAGTTTAGCTTGCTCCGCTCTATATTCTGCTGTACTAGCTCCAAGAGCAAGTAAAGCGGTAGTAGCGGCGGCTAATCCTGTTGCGGCTTTCTTGCCTATATCAAGCATAGAAGTTCCCATAGATTGAATTTTACTATCAACTTCTTTGCTTGCTTCCGCTACTTTATCTTTAAACCCCTTTACAGAGGTTTTAGCATTTTCTATGCCTTGTTTTAGTTTGCTTATTTCCGCAGAAATAATTATTTGTAACTGCTCATTCAATTTTGCTTACCTCCTTAAATTTCGCATTATATGAGTTAGCAAATTGTTTGAATCTTAAAGCAGATATTTCGGCTTTCTTTTCCGCTTTCTTCTGGGCCATTTCCTCATTATCAAATAAGGCCGGATATGCTTCTGCTATATCTGGCATCTTATTAGAACTTGAATGGATGCGGCTAACACTTCTACCAATTAAATCAGCTAGAATATAATCAAAACTAGCCCTTTCCCTTGCTTCTGTTCTTAATACTCTTTTCCTACTTGCTAAAGCTCTGCCTAGCTCTGCAAAAGTCATAGTCCAGAAGTCATGCTCAGAAATACCCATATCTAAAGCGTTATCTAGCCATTTATACACATAATCACTAAATAGCCATGGGGAAACTTTTTCTTTCCCCTCTATTAGTTTTTTTGCGTTTCTTCCTCTTTTGGCATCAATCCAGATACTTTATAAACTTCAATAATTACATTAAAGAAATCAGTTATAACATGATTCTCTAAATAATCATCAAAAATATCATAAGCATCATTTACGGAAATACCGTGGTTATACTGCTGTAAACTAGCCCATAGAATAGTAACCATCTGATTAACAGTAGGGAGGGTATTACCATCACCAAAAACGCCCAGAGGGTTACAGCCTAGTTTCTTTTCAAGTTCAATGGTATTTCTAGTATTTAAACGCAATCTATAGTTTTTATTTCCTGCTTCAAAATCAAAATAGTTCATAATTTATTAACCTCTCTTTTTTATAATAGTTGGGGAGGGGAAAGGAGAAAAACCCCAACCCCAACCCCCTTTAAAGGGTATATTAGGCCCAAACCATAGCGGAATCAGGCTTAATAGATAAAGTGTAAGTTAAAGCGGCGTTTACACCTACTCCGTCCAATCTAACAGAGCAAGTACCGCCAAAAGAACAAGTAGAACTATCGGGTAACTCTACTTTCCAACTCTGAGAACCGTCCAAAGCGGTTAGTTGTGTAAACTGTGCTTTCTCATACAGGAACTTAAAATCTAAGCTATCACCATAATTTAAAATGCCATCAGTATACATATGTGCGGGGTCTGCTAAAGTGGTAATCTCAATACTTTCTGCATTGCCGCCTAACTCTGGAATCTCCTGTAAATTAGTTAAAGCCTTTTCGGCATGATATAAAGTAATTCCTTTAGAAATAACTGCCATATCTTTTTACCTCCAATTTAAAAAACTTCTAAAGCTACTGCCTCAAAAGTCATTATTTTTTGAATCATTGTGCTATTAATATCCTTTAGCTCTCCTATGGATACTCTTTTCCATCCCATAGGCCGCAATAAGTTATCAATATCAATAGCATATCTATTTATTTCCGCTATATCATTTCCCCACACTTTTACAGTATAACTAACCCGGCTATACTCCATTGTATCCCCTGTTTTATCTGCGGCGTTATTTCGCTCCTGATAACTAATGCAAGGGGTTTCTGTATTGCTAGTTAGGAATAGTTCGTAATGGGTAGGAAGAATAGAGTTTAAAGCGGAAACTAATTGTTTACTATAATCAATCATTTATTAAACTCTCCCCCAATATATCTACAATCTGTTTTTTGTTTTCGTCTAGTGCGGGCCGCATAAATGGTATTGGGTCTGAACCGTAAGTAATAACACCTGTTAAACCCTTTGTAGCCAATAGTGCTACAGCCTGTTTAGCACTTTCTAAAGTATGTATGGTTTTGCGGCTAGGCTCATTATATTGTCCCTCTACATAAACCCACGGAACTTCCTGTCTACTAGGATAACCACTTGTTTTATCTGCGTTTATGCCTGTACCATACTCTATATAGGGGGCTAATCTATGCGGCGTGTATACTGTTCCTGTTAAACCATCTACTTTACTCGTTATAGATTGCTGTACTTCGCCTTTTGGGCATTTCTGGACAGCGGCCCTTTCAACAATCAAAACAGCTTTTGTAAGTGCCTGTTCCAATTTGTTAATATCGGTAAATAGGTTTAAGCGGCCCTGAAGGACCTCTGTGCCGTTAATCTCAATAGCCATACCTTTAGCCCACCTTCGCCATAAAAGCCGCTCTCAACCTGCCCTGTGCCGTGACATAAAGAACTTTTAGCTTAGTCCCATTGTAATCTATAACATAACTGTCATTTACCGCTTTATCATGGGTAAGGCCCATATAGGAAGCATTGGTATAAAGAACGTTATCTTGCACATTCTGGGAAGTAGTAGTAATAGCCATTTTTACCTTACCTTTTGGCTCTGCGGAAAGGGTAGGCTGTCCGTATTCGTTTAGCTCTCCAAAAGTAAAGAAATCATAAGTGCGGAAATTAGTGTTAATCATAACCACTTACACCACCTTAATTTTACGCTTGCGGTTTAGGATTGCTAAAATATCTGCCGGGTATCCGTCAATATAGTTTTCAGAAACGCCGCTATAAGATTGACCAGTAAGGCCCTCTGTATTAATTCTGTTTAGCTTAATAATAGCTATTCTCTGTGCTACTGCTTCTAACTCATAATCAATAGTTCTATTACAATAAGCTTCAACTTCTGCCAAAGCCTGTTTTGCTATCAGACCAATTAAAGCGTCGCTATAGCTTTCGGCGGCATCTCCTAATAAAATTTTAATCTCTTCAATCATTGTTTAACCTCCTTTTGGGAGTTAGGGGAGTTTTTAAGCTCCCCATTTAATTAAGCTCCAATATTAATCTTTACAGCCTTAGTAGCATCAGTAAGAGCAACTACAGCAACCTTACGAACCCAATAAGTATTGTTACGCTTGTCAGCATCACGCAGATACTCGGTTTCGGTGTCCTTTTTAATGAAGCAAGTAACAGCCTCATTAGTAGCCATGTAGCCCTTACCAGCGGGAACAGCCTTGCAGACAATCACGGGAACATTAGCAATAGAACCAATGTAACCAGTAGTAACAATATCAGAGTTATACTTTAAATCATCCTTCAAAGCCTTACGGATAGCGGCTTTATCAGCGGGAGAAACAAGCAAGAACAGACCGCTTTCGTTTTCCAGATTCATAGCGGCAATTGCATCAACTACAGCATCAAAAGACCATGCGGTAGGCTTAACAGATAAAGTAGCCTTCTCAAACTCTGCAATAGCCTTGTCAATAAAGGCGTTAGTCATGTAATCTGCGGAATGCTCCAAACCAACATCTACAACCATAGGGTCCTGCATTTCCTGCTCATCATAGAAAGCGAACTTACCCTGATAAGTCTTTACTTCATACTCTACAGGAGTAAAGCTAACTTCTAGGCTAGTGCTGTTACCTTCACCCATTGCCAGTTCCTCAATAGTGCCAGTAGAAGAATAAACGTTAATAACCTTCTTCATACCCGCATTTTCTGCTAGGGAATGGTCAATAGTCATATAAGAATTTAAATTAACCTGAGTCTTTAGAATATCGTTAACCTTATTACTCAGAACTTCATTTTCAAAAATAGTATGTGCCATATATATAAACCTCCATATTAGCTATATAAATTATTGTAAAGCTCTGGATTAGTTTTCTTTAATCTCTGTAGCTCTGCAATACTCATTTTAGCTTTACTTTCTTTTGTAATTTCTGGGGTACTTCCTCCATTGCCTTTTGGAGCATTACCCGCTAAACGTTTTTCTACTTCTGCCTTTACAGCGGCTTTAAATAATCTGTCTAGCTTATCAATATTTCCTTGTGAAGCTTCGATATCATCTGTTACTGAAAGAATATCGGCAAACTCTGCGGATAGACCTCTAGCAGAAAGAACGCTTTTCAGTTCACTTCTATTACGCTCAATCATATACTCTGCTAACTGCTGTTCAAGTTCCGCAATTCTGTTATCTTTTTCGGCCTGTTCTCTTGCTTCTCCGTCTAACCTTGCTAAACCTAGTTCTTTCTTAAACTTCTTTTCCTGTGTCTTTAAAGCCTGTGAAACTCTTTTATCTGTTTCACTCTGTAAAAGTGCCTGTACTTCTTCAAAACTATATGTTTTTACCTCTGCGGCTCCGGTTTCCGCATCATTAACAATATTGTTATTCTGTTCTTCCATAATCTTAAAACCTCCATGGAGTTACTAAGTTATGTTAACCTAGTCCCTCTAAAATTATGGTTGCTTCTTTAACGCCTAGCCCCCAAAAGGCAATATAATTAGATATCAAAAGATAACTATTCTTCTTCTTCCTCAATAACTGGAATTATTCTGCATCTACAGCGTGGGTGAGCGGGTAAAGGCATCTGGCCATTTACAGGAAATTTCTGTTCGTGTAGCTTGCCGCAAATATCACAAGTTCTTTCGTCTGGGTCTGCCCAAACCTCTACTTGCTTTATTCCTGCATCTTTATACCTTTTTTGTGCCGCCTGTGTCTGTATGTGTGCGTATTCAGTTCTAACAATGCTGTCAGCCCTAGTAAACGACACTCCAAACTTATCCATTAAATCTTTCTTAAGTACGCTTGTAGGCTTACCAGTTATCACACAATCAATTAAGCCTTTATTTAATTCCTGTCTTAATTTGTTTGTATTACTCCATACTCTATCAGACCATGTTTTACCGTCAGCACACCAGACCGACATAATCATTTGTTCTGCGGTTTCTGTGCTAATCTGGCTAAAAGCACTTCCGGCGGGTAATGCTGTCTGATATGCTGTTTGATAATGTTCTGTAAAGTTCTTACTAATCCATTTAACTTGCTTATCCCCTAGCTTTTCTAACTCTGCGGCTAATTGAGCTTGCATTTTCCAGTAGGAATCAAGTTTATATAAATCTGCGGGGGTTGCTGTCTTTCCCTCTGCTATATTAGTAATAACCTTTAGATAAACATTCTCAAAATCTTCTATAACTTTAAACATAGTATCCTGATAATAATATTTAAGCTGTCTTTCTGTAGCTTTAATACCTTTATTATTTAAAGTATCCTGTTCCTTTGCTTTTCTTTCTTTCCACCATTCTATATTAGCTTCATAACGCTTTCTTTCGGCGGGCGTAAGAATCATTCGTTATTATCCTCTTCCTATTGGGCTAACCCAGTAGAGAAAGAATACATTTCCATATTCGCTTGTTTCTGTTCTTCTACTGCTTCCAGTTCTGCATTAATATCAGTAATAAAAGGAATTTGAGAAAGCAAAGTAGCATCGGATACAATACCCTGTAGGCTATTAACCAAATTAATAGTAGCGGTTAAATCCTCCGGGATATTGCGTTTAAACTCAATTTCAATATCTCTAAATACTTCTTCTCCATATTTCAAAGAAGCAATACCGCAAATAATCTCTATTCTTCTTTGTAAAGCCTTTTCCATGCTTGCGGCAATCTTAGCGGCTCTAGTTTCCATTCCGGTTAATCTATATCTAATAGCAATACCAGAACTAACACCGCCTACAAAGCTTTCTGAGCTAAAATCAGGGCATTGGGCCACTCTATAAATGCTTTCGTGTATTCTCTTTAGAATGTTCTCTACTTGTGCATCGTTAGCGTTTTTAGTAAGCCATTGGGCATTAGCTCCCTCTGGAAGCACTAGCACTCTATTCTGTTTCATCATTGCTATTGTTTCTGCATCTGCATCGGCATTCATAAGAACTAAATAGGCATCACAAAAGGCGGCATAATCGTCAATCTCCGCACTCAATAGCTCATTTGCGGAATCTTGTAGGCCCATCACGCAATCAAAAACGCTTTTTTCGTCTGGTAGATAGAAGATATTAGCGGGACACTGTGAAAAATAATGATTTTCTTCCCCAACAAGTTCTAAATGTCCGCTTTTACCAGTCATTTTATAATGTTTAATATCAAAATCACTATAAACATCAACGTTATAAATTTCTGTATCTTCCCACTCATTTACTCTATACATACGGACAAAATACATTAAATCCCCTGTTAGGCTATCGTCATATATACCAAAGCATTGTCTAGGGTCTATCAGTCTAAATCTAACCTTGCTATCTGCATCTATGTACATTAGTTCACAAGCTACACCAAAAGTAAGAGCATCAAGAAGAAAATCTGCATCCTGTGATTGGTAATCGTTATATCTAAGGATATCCATAATCTCTTCTATATCTGTTTCACTTCTATAGCTAATATAGCCGGGTGTAGCTAAATAGCCTGTATAGCTATCTGTAATATTGCGGCAATAATTAATAACTGTCTTATTACAAGGCTTGCTAGGGTCTGCGTAAGCTTTATTAAGGATTGCTTGCTTACCTTCATAGTAATTTTTATATCTACGGAGTTTAGGTTCTGTATTAAGTCTAAATCGGTGAATCATTTTATATAATAGGGCTGTATCTAGCTCTATATCTTTATTTAGATAAAACACTTAAATACCCCCTTAATCTATTGGTTCATTTACTGTAATAATTGCTGTATCGTCTAGGAATCCGCAAGAAAAACGAAGATAGCTAATACCATAATTGTACTGGTCTATAATCTCAAATGATTTATAATATCCTGTATCTTCATAAGTTGTTAAATTTCCCACAATGTATGAATAGTTATTAATCATTCTAGCTTTAGTGCAAGCTTTATTAGAAAAGTCTTTTAAATACATACCTACATATGTCAATTCGTTTTTACCGCCGCTTGCTGTTGGGTGTAATTGCATATTCTTAAAGTACACAATATCTCCTTTTTTAACAGGAATATAACCAGTAACGCCAACATCAGAAGAAGTAGAAGCCTCTGCTCCTGCTGTATTCAACTGAGCATGATTTTTATAGCCATCTTCGCCATTGGCTCCCACATATTGCGTACCATCTGCATTAATAGAATTGGGTATCTGATTTGTATATCTAATCTTTTCCCATAAAATTGTACTTCCGCTCATAATCTTTAAAACTACTCCTTCAGGAATAGTAATTTCTTTAACTGTAGTAAAATCCATTATTTCAATAACACCGCCTTACTTACTGTGCTTCCATTTTCTAAAGTAAATGTCCATGTTTCAGTTTTTAAACTTGCTACTACACTATTGGTTATTGTTGTTTTATCTGCTGTAGTTAGAGTATAGGCCGGGCCTGTGTCGCCTTTATCTCCCTTTAGATTAGCAGAAGAAGTACCAGAAGCAGAAGTAACAGATAAAGTAGTTCCGCTCCAACTATGGGTACAAGAAACACCATCTTTACCATCAGTTCCGTTAGTTCCATCTTCTCCGGCTGTTCCTCTAACAGAAACATAACTATCCATATATGCGTAACTAGAGTCCAAATAGTAAATATGATACTGATAATAACTATAAGATAATAAATCCCCGGCTAATACCTCAGTTACTCCCGCTTGCGTTTTTATAGTGGAAATAGCCATTCTTTTAATTGGGTTTATTCCGTTTGTAGTTGTAGTATATGAACTCGGGGCAGAAGTAACCTTTAAAATTCCTGTACCTCTTTGGCCTGCGGCTCCCTCTGGGCCTGTAGCTCCGGTTTCTCCCTTGCCGCCTGTTTCTCCCTTATCGCCTTTTTCGCCTTTTAAATCGGCTGTAGTAGTGCCAGAAGCAGAAGTTACAGTTAACTTTGTACCATTCCAACTATGGGTACAAGAAACACCATCTTTACCATCAGTTCCGTTAGTTCCATCCTTACCGGGGTTTCCGTCAAAGTAATCTTTACCCTTTACAGGTGTATAACCATCTTTGCCGGGGTTTCCCTGTGGGCCTATTAGGTTTGCGGAAGAAGTACCAGAAGCAGAAGTAACAGAAAGAGTAGTTCCGCTCCATTTATGCGTAACTGATACACCATCTTTTCCGTTAGTTCCGTCTTCGCCATCTTTTCCCGCCGGGCCTGTAGCTCCCGGTTCTCCATCAAATTCCCCGCTTGCTTTAGCTTGTGCAAGGGCTGTATTTATTACTTCTGTAGTATCTGCATCAGTAATAAAACCTGAGTTATTTACTAATTGGCTTGTTTTGGTTGGGATTTCGGTTTTTAAAGCATAATCTTCTTCTAATGTCTGGAATCCCTGAGAAATTAGGTTATCTACATAGCTTTCACTTGCTAAACCCTCTAAGCTAGGGATTTCAGATTTTAAAGCATAACTATTAGCTTTACTTTCTAGCTCTCTAATATCATTTGTATTATCTGCAATCTGTTTAGCCTGTTCTTTGGTTGCTCCCGCTTCTACAGGGTTTTCCTCTAGGTAATCAGTAACGGCCTTTTCTATAGCTTCTGCGGTTACAGAGCTTTCTAACTCATCCATTCTTGTTTCCAAGGTTTCAAAAGTTTTAACCTCTGTTTCTGTATAAACATAATCTGCGGGTTTACTGCGGGAACATACTTTAAAGTGCTTTTCATGTTTAGTATGGTCTGCCGCATATCCGTAAACTCTAATAGTCCAATTATCTTGTAAAAGGATATTAGGAACATTTACTAAATTATCAGTAACCGCACAAACTAAAGCACAATCATCTGTTTTATTGCAAAAGTGTACCTCTGTAATAGTATCATCCTCTACAATTAACTTTTGGTTATAGTCCCATTGGTAGAAGCATTCTCTACCATCATAAATTCTAAACATTTAATACCCCCTCTTATAATCCAAAAGCGGATTTATCAAAAGTTTTAATTTTTGTATTTGTATAAATATCAGAATAGGCATACCTACAAGCATCTATAGCGTGGGAAAACTCATGTGTCGTATCTTCTGTGTATTCCCCTGTTTGCTTACTCTTTACATAGCTAAAGTTTTCTAGCTCCATAATGAAAGATTTACATTTAGGGTGTACAATAATTAAATGGTCCTGTAAGAACATTAAACCAGTACGCACACTATCTTTACCCTTTGCGGCCCCTACAGCATTAATACCTTGTTGCTTGAAAAACTGTATGCTTCTAGGCTCTGCGGAATCTACAGCTAATTTAACCTTTTTAAGATTCATATTCGCTATTGCTTCTGCTATATCCGTCAATTGGCATCCTGATTTATAAAACTCATTAAAGACATAAATAACTTTATTTTCTCTATCATAAAGGGTATCTATAATTGCTGTTGGGTCTATCCATCCTAAGTCTATCCCGGCTCTATGCTCTAAACCATTTGCGGCAAGCTCCATAGCATCAAAGTTTTTTAGCTTCCAGTTAGTAATAACTAAACCTTCCGCATCCACTCCCCACTCTCCTAGGCCGTAAACCCTATATTTAGCGGGGTTTCTTGTTTCCATTTCATCTAAAGCATTTACATACTCCGCATTTAGAAAAGGATTGTCTTTATATGTACTATGATGAAATATAGAGCTAATAGGCGGGTTAGATACCGTATAATCATAAAGCCAATGGTTTTTACTAATAGGATTCCAACTTAATATAATCTGTTGGTTAGCGGCTGTACCTCTCATACGTAAGTTGAGCTGTTCCACTTTCTCTTTCTCAATTTCGTATGCTTCCTCACACCAAACCATAGAAATATTAGTTAAAGACAAAAGCTTTTCTTCTGTATCTAGCCCAACCATAATAATTTGGCTTCCATTTGGAAATGTGATAGACATATCTGTTTCTTTTATCTTCACATACTTTAACAGCTTCCATTTATTTAAAACTTCCTTAAATAGAGCAAAGCAAGAGTTTCTTAAAGTGGTTGCGTATCTGCGGCATACTAATACCCTGATAGGCTCACTACAGCATCTAATAATGATTTTTTGACAGATAGAGTAGCTTTTACCGCTTCCCGCACTACCCACGTAAAACTCCCATCTATGAGAATAGTCCAAAAGTAAAGGAAAGAATTTTGGTACAAACAAATCTTTCTTTATTGTTAGATTAACCATTATTCCTAGTTAAATAGGCTAGTCCATGTGTCCTTTCCTATTACTCCATCTTCTTTCTGTTCCTTTTTCTTCTGGATTGCTTTAACCGCTTTTTCCGTATCTGCCCCAAAAATATTATCTGCGGCAATACCTAAAAGGGCCTGTGCTACTCCTACATACTTATTTCTATTTCCTTTCTGTAAAGTAGGTAAGGAAACAGTAATTTTGTTAACTGTAGTTAGCTCTGGATTAGTTGGGATATTGCTAGGATTATTTGTAGAACCTCCAAAAGTGGACATAGGCTTTTCAGATTGCCCATACCAAAAAGATTTAGTTTCCCTTGTATCAATATGGGTAAAATGTCCGTCTGCGGAAGTTTCATAGAGTCCAATTCCCTTTATACCTATACTCTCTGCGAACTTTGCAACCTCTTTAGGAGCTACACCAGAAACAACAATATCTGCGGCCTGTCCTTTGCTGTGTCTGCTTCCTGTGGCCCCTCCAACCCTCTGATTGTGGGTTAAGCATCTGTAGCCGCTTGTAATCTGTACTGGCTTGCCGAAATGGTTTCTAATGGCCTGTAAATAAGTAATCAATTGTGGGTCTATGATTGTAGCTTTACAGCATCCAGAACCCTTGCAATCTAGCTCCAATGTATTAAAGTTCTCTGATAGTTGCGTTTTCTTGCCTTTCTCATAAGTTGCCATTGTATCAGTCCTCTATAATGATATTTATATCTGTATTTAAATCGGCTTCAATCTTCTGTACAGGAGCATAACCCAAATTATCAAGTATATATTTTGCGGCTTTAAAGTCCCCGTCAATTGCTAGATTCCGCATAGTATCTACTGCTATAATTTCGCTATCTCTCCATATTTCTTGTAACCTAGCCTTTAAGGCATCGTTAAATTCTGGCTTGCGTTTCCACTCTGTAATAGTGTTTCTATTTACTCCCACCATTTCCGCTAATTTGACATTACTTGCGGAAGGGTTTGCTATAATAGCTTCTATTAAATCAATCTGTTTCGTTTTAAGCATTGGGTTTCCCTCCTTCCAAATATATGTAAAAGTTTAAATATATTAGTATAATTTTCTCTGCCCAAAATTATAAAAAAAATAGG
>JAEIGA010003367.1_pt1 | contig 25061 bp, 35 predicted proteins | sample 9270691 | NCBI WGS metagenome assembly JAEIGA01 (sample SAMN17057246, study PRJNA624740) | gut metagenome | biome: biome; isolation source: fecal sample | host: Bos grunniens | place: China: Xizang | collected 2019
AGACGTGATGAAGTCAAAGCTATCATTGCGTTTCAAGTATCTAGCCATAAGCTATTCCTCCATAACCCGTGACTTTATCGTAATCATCTTATCCCGTCCACCCCAAAATTCTAATCCCGAAAAATTTTCTCCCGACAAAATTCAGTTTGCCTTTCGGGGTGCGTATCCGAAATCACCTAAAAAGACCGGGGGGCGGTCTCCTGTGACCCCAATTTTTTAGTTCCTAGAATTTTTGAGCGCAGAACCGTAGGTAGCGTAGCTGATTGTGATGACCGAGACCAAAAAATTGGAATCCGGTAATTTTTGAGCGCAGAATTGTGGACACCAGTCCTCCTGGCCCATGGGTAGGGGCTTGTGAAGATTTGGACAGGGTGGGGGTCAAGGATAGGATATACAGTGCGGGCTTGTGAAATAAAGGTCGTGCAAAAATGTACTTGTATAGGTTATCTTATACCTAGCTAGGTGGTAGGACAAATGGGTAATTAAAGGCATATTTTTTGCTGTTTTTTCGTGTTCAATTAGGTATATTTTTAATCTTTTTTAATGAATGAAAACAGATAGTTATATAAAATAAAAATAATTTATTTTTTCTTGTTGACGTTTAGTAAAATATGGTTATAATTAAGACACATTCAGCGAGGGTGACAGCCTCGCAAGGGGGGAAAATGCGAGCCTTATTAGGTTAACACAATCGACACTGTGACGCATTGCAATAAAGCAATGCCTATTTCTTAAACCTTCTAACAGATTGCGAGGCTATAACATGGCTATTTCTTATAAAGATTCTATTTACACTGGTAAACTGGGCATGAATGAACGTTTCAAGTCCGGCATACACGGCATGACGGCAACGGCATATTTTCAGGAAGTAGCCGCTACTAATGGCGGCTATGTTCGCATGAAGGGCGGGCAAGCGCCCTCTGCATATACCAGTGAACGCGGTGCGGCTGGTGCGTTTAATCGTGTCTTTCTTGACCGCGTCGAAAAGGGCGTGACTTGGGCAGAACTCGCCGCTATCGCGGAAAGAACCTGTTTAGGCAAGGGCGGCATAAAGGGCGATGCCGCGCAAAGAGTAGTTGACCATGTGCGTTCCTTCTATCTGCAAGCCGATGAACGACGCGCAACGGCAAACGGCTTGAAACAAGCCGTCAAGGCGAACGGCTGGAACTGGGTAGAAGTCCAGTCCAAAGCCGTTCTAATAGACGGCAAGCCATGGAATGGAAACGCGATTAAGCGTTGTGTCGTTCCTTCCTCTGTTATTCTTCCCATTGTCATGCTGTGCGTGAATTTCCAGCGCACGGCAAGCCTTGAAAAAGCCCTTGGTCTTGGCAAGGAAGAAGAATAACAACTAACCATGTGGGGAAGTCATGCTTACAGCAAGAGAAGCGGTACTGCTTGCCGCGTTCTGTATTCCGGTTATGGTTTTTCTGCTTGGCGTATGCTATGCAGGACTTCTGTTTGTGGCGCACTTCGCCGCTTAACCTTCAACAGATAAAGAGGCACTTGTCATGCAAGCTATGAAACTTCACGCTTATTTTTACTGGTGTACCGTTGGCGAAAATTGGAAGTTCAAACAGCATTACTGGGAATTGTTAGAACATTGTCTAGCAAATACCAACGTGTGGAACTTCCAAGACGCATTCACGCAGTTTAATGGCGGTGTAGGCAGTGGGTATAATTCCGATGCTGTGGACGATATGTTGGCGCATGGGGAACGCTTCCAAATCTTCTACAGCTATAGCCAAGCAGCAAAGTACGCAAAAGGCATAGCGCAAAATATATACGCCTATAGCGTATGGCCGCAAGCGGGCGAAGAAGGCAAGGCCGTAGAACATTTGGCACAGTGCCTCGAACGCGTAGAAGAAATGGAAGATAGCGAACAACGCGAAGTACACGACAATCTTGTCAATGCTTTTTATAGGGTATTCAAGACTTGCGCCGACCGTTGGGAAAAGAAGGACGCTATAGAATACGCGAAGTAGCAACTAGCTAAGCAAGGCCCGTGTCGAAAGACACGGGCCTTTTTTGCGTCTGTGCATCCGGCGCGTGGACACATAGATCATATCACGAGGCAGTTTTGCACAAAAGAATCACATCAAGGCATGGTCGAGCAAGAATCATCGTCTCACAGACTTTGACTTTGCACATATCGCTCACATCACGGTCGGCCATCGGACGTGGGTATGATTTGATTTGCTGGAAATTATGATGTGATATGATGTCCGTTGACCTTGATTTGATGTGAGATGGACTATTAGAGCAAGTCCAATATCCACTGATAGGAGAATAGGGGTGATTTGAGTTGTCACCTTGATTTGATAGGATGCAAGGTCAGAGGATATGATAATTGGCCGTGATATGATTTGATTCGCTAGAAATTTCCATCCTATCCTCTGGGATTTGAGCCGTTTACCATCAAATAGGAGAATTGATGCGGTTTTCAATCACAATAAAATATGGCTTGAGTTGAGGGTTTTGCAGAAAATCTCCATTTTTCGAGGTCAACCCCTACGCTTATGGTACTTTGAGCTGATGGAAATTGGCCTAACTCCAGCATAAGCGTGATGGGATGGGCAATTATTTGATGGGTGAGGGGCAATTTTGGTATGGTTTACGGATCCATCAACGCCTTGATTTGATGCACAATGGTGCTGATGGTCAGAAATTGAGGCCATTTACGGATCCTATGAGAGATTGATTTTGAGCTTTGCTCATCAAGAAACTTCTGGTGTGATATGAGCTATAGTGGACTTAGCTCAAAATTCGAGGTCATACCGCCTCCTATATAGGACTTTGAGCGCAAGACTATGGTGGTGGGAAACTGATGTTGAGTATGGATCCGTAAGCAGTGATGGTTGATGTTAGTGGTCTGGAGTATATCATATAAGGGATGGGAATTTATTTGAGAAAAGGGTCTTTGAGTTGATGGGAGATTTTAGACCAGAAAGGGGTAGGATTTGAGGGGAACCACAGATTGAGACAATTATTATATAGGAGTTTGATACGCTTCGCGTTGATTACAATATAGGAGTTTGATAGGCGCTTCGCGTTGATAGGTATAGGAGGCCATTCAGAAAATAGTTTGATAGGCGCTTCGCGTTGATTACAATTTATGAGTCTATGATTAGAAACTAATGAGCTATTGCTTTGTGTTGATTACAATAGGTGGAAAATGATATAGGATAGTATGATTGGGATGAACCATAGATTTGAGGTGATTACAATAATAGAAGTTTGGGAGTGGATACTTTATGGGGTTGATTGGAAATTAGTTTGAAGGTTTGGTATGAGGGTTGAGTATAATAAGCTGGAAATTTGATATACTAGTGATTCAGGGACTTCTATTTGTGATTAGGTTGATGTAGGAGAAATTTTTTATTGATTAGGAGAGGATTAGGATGGAAATTATTTAGTAGGATAGAATAGAGTGGAAATTTATGATTTTGATAGGATGGAAATTTTTGTAGGATAGGATAAGGATAGGATGGAAATTTTTATGGATTTTGGAAATTGTTCTTGATAAGGAGAGGATAGGGTAGAAATTGTTGAGAATATAAGAACCATATCAGTTGAGAAATTATTTTCATGATTGGAGTTGATATTGGAAATTGTTGAGAGGATAGAATGGAAATTTTTATGGGAGAGGATAGAGTGGAAAATATTGGAAATTGTTGATTTGGAAATTATTTTTATGGATTGAAAAAGGGCTTGCATTTTATGCTGGAAAATGTAGAAAATGCCTATGCAGTCGGGGAAATTAGTTCCTGACAATTGAATAACCTATAACCATGAAAGAAGGTGTAATTATGTCTTTTGAATTGTTCTTGGAAAAGTGCGAAGCATACGAAAATAACCATACTAATTTTGCTAACATTTATGGTCTGGTCGTCTGTGCTGGTCTTTGGTGTGGTAATGGTGGAGTCGAAAAGCCTTGTGAAGCTGTCCATAAACTTGCTTGTAGTGTGTGGCATGACTTCGCAGAGGACTTTTCTTGTTTGCCTAATACTGGTATATGGGAAAATGTTTATGCAGATGAAGTGACCATGCAAGCGCTTGAAAATGTAGGAAATGAAGAAACTTTCTTCATTGTCCTTTATGACTTTTTCAAGCGTCATCTTGAACTTTTCAGAGGCTAATACCTAACAGACAAGGCAGGACTTGCAGAAGTCCTGCCTTCTTTTTGTCCAGTGGTAGAGGATTTGATAGACAGGACAGATATTGGAGTGGCTAGGGTTCGTTTTAAGACGCGTTTTTTAATTTTGTGGGGAAAGGGTCAGGAAATGGGGTTTGAGCGCTTAGAACGAACGATAGGCGTGTTAGATAATATATCTAGGAAAATATAGGAAGCTAGGAAATTATATCTAGGAAAATATATTGGGAAATTGATAGAAAAATATGTTGCAAGGATTCTTTGTTTGTTTTTTAGTTGGCTTGTGGCAATGGTTATGAACCTATAACAGCTTTGGAGTTTACTATGGTTACGAAGAGGCATTTTATCGCTTACATGATCTGCCAGACGGAAGCCAAAAACGAGGATAGAGAGCGCCTTGCAAAAGATTTGTATTATGCGTGGATTTCCGTAGATGGCGAGTTCGATGACCAAATCCGTAATAAAACGTTTCGTAATTTCTTCTTGGCTGTGGATTCCCTGCGCTGGAGAGAAGCATGGGAAATCCAGAAGCTGGCAGAACTTGTGGAAGATGAAATCAAGTCCGATACGAAGATTATGGACGAAATCACTACTGTTAGGGAAATCCTGAAAACTGTTGCGAAATACGCACCGATTGTGGATTTTGAAGAAGATTACAGACAGTGCGTTTTGAAGACGTTCTTCAAATCCGTAAGCTGTAATTGTGGCATAGAGTTTTTGGATGACCCCGAAGACCTGTTCCGGTGCTAATCACATGGGGGCGAAAGCCCCCATCAACTATAACAATGTTGGAGGACTTATGTTTAGACTTGAGATTCATGCTAGTGGCTCCATTCTGGCGGAATACGAAGGACAGGATGACCAGATGCTTCTGGATAATGCCAGAACCGATGGCTGGATAGATTGGTATTTTGGAGAAGACTATGTAATCACAGAAGATGCTTGGAAAAACGATGGCGTTGATCTTGTTCTGCTCTACGAAGGCTGGGATAAAGAGTTCAACGATAAAGACGTTATCATGGAAATACGAGAAATGGAGAATCTCGAAGAATAAATAGAGGATGAATAATGTATAATATGAAGATTATTGATAACAAGGGCAACGTTGTTCAAACGTATATAGGCGACACCAGAGAACATTGTGCGGATAAAGCATACAATGATGGGTATCTTGTGGAAGGCATGAGAGCTTTCTACATAACTAGAGCTGCATGGGATAAAGGAATTAGACGCATCATTTTGAATAACCTCGTTGAAGGATATAAATTCATTGTCACGGATGAACCCTATAATGAAGAGGAGAACGAGGAATGAAATACAAAGCTGTGATGGTCATGAGTGGGGAAAACCCTACCTATTATGGGGATACCATTGATGAAGGTTTACGGAGATAAATACTTCACCATCTGATACAAATAATGCTTGCATGGATAACAGATTCATGCAAGCATTATATTATGGCAGATGTAATTGAGGTATAACCTATAACAAATTTGGAGGCTACCATGAAAGGTATCTATCAGAATCTGGTTCCTGAACTCTGCGAGTTGGCGTTTACTTATGACCTCAAGAACCTTCGTGCGTTTATGGAGGCCAAGAAAGAAGAAACTGGAATAGCACAGTTGATGTGTAGGTATTGCTGTTTCTATAATGAAGAAGAAGACGGCTCCGATTTCTATAATGGCATTGATGCCTCTCTTCATTGGCTTTGGCGGGATGAAGTTATCTGGACACTCACCAATATCGTGTTCAAGCGTCGCAAGCTCATAAACAGGTGGAATTGGGATAGCTTCGGGGAATACAGCAATGTTGATATTTATATAACGTTCGTGGCAATTATTACATGGTGGATAGATAGATATGTAGAAGATGCTACTATCCAGAACTACTTGGAAGTTTTCGGAGATGCCATAGTGGCGTACAAGAACAGAGTTGATGAATTGAATTGTGGGATCGAAAAGCGTAATCCCTTTATCTAGGATATAAAATATACTAGCAAGGATGGAAAGTTCTTGCTAGTATAAACTTATGTACTAGAAATTTTCAGTAACCTATAACACTTTGGAGGCCTTATGCGTAAATACAATGTGTTTCGTACTATTCTCAGCTATGAAACCGACAATGAAGAATTTGATTCCTACAAGGAAGCGTTGAAGGATTTCGAGGAAAAATCCAAGATGGACTGTACTCGGAAAATCCAGCTTATCATGGTAGAGGGTGAAAAAGACTACACCCTCAAAACCTATTCTAACAACGTCTTTATTATCCGGTGCTTTGTGTACGACAGAGAGGAAGAGTATAAACTTATCAACACCAGATATTATCTGGACTATGATGACGCATACGACTACGCCATTTCTATCCTGAAAGACACCACTGTTCATCATATTACGATGGAAGAGTCTGATAAAACTATCTTTGAGTTCACCCGCTACTAGAAATTTATAACAGATAGGAGAGTAATTATGCTCACAGAAGCCGAACGCTATAACAAAAGACGGACAAACTCCAAGTGTATTGGTGATGTTCGTGGTGATTTGGAAATTATCGGAAGCTATCGTCTCGGATATGGCAGTTTCTATGAAATCAAATGCCACCATTGCAATCTTATTTTTGATAAACCAGTGTCCACTTGGAAACACCTCAAATACTGTCCAATGTGTAAACCGGAGAAACAGGCAGAAAACAGGAAAACCGCAAAATTTGATGCTCCTATATACTACAAGTACAGAAATTTGATAAAATTCTCTAAAAACCACAATATCACGTTCGCGGAAGAATGGGATTCTTTTGATAAATTCCTTAAATGGTGTAGTGAGCGAAAGCTATATGGAAGCCGAGTCAGGATGTACCACAAAATGAATATGTCTCACATCGGCCCTGACACGATACGTTTTGAACGTGTCACGGGTAAATAGTCAGAAATTTTAAAAACGCCGCTTAGAACGAACGCTAGGCGGCTCAAATGGGGTATCTATGAACCTTTTTATTACTGCAAATACAGCAAAATACGACAAGCTGTTTGGAGAAATGGTAACGACTGTGGAGAAGTCGGGCTATAGAGCTACAGGATTTGTATTTCAGCAAATCAACGATAAAGCTCGATTCTATCCTTACCCTATCTCTATGCCTTCCCACCTGATGCACGGTTATGCGACCAAACATCATCTTATTATTCTCCGATACAACTACCACTGTGTGAGAGAAGCCAAGGGAGTATACTGTCATCTGGAGAATGTAAAGATATTCTACCCTCAGGGCATGAATATCCCATACCGTGTGTTCAAGGACTATGATGGAAAGTGGAAGCTGTTTGAGTACGACCGATTCAGAGAAGAGGAGTGTAGGTCATACAGCAAGGGTGTGAGCCTGTTCAATGAGAGTGGCGTGCCTCACTTTCCTAGAGAGCTGATGGTAGACACTATACCCAAGGATAAGTTTTATAAGCCAAAGCCCGATAAGGAGAGAAAAATGGCTTGGAAAGGTCTTGCATCCATGTATATTATGGCGTAGTGTACCATTTATTCTAATGTTGAACCTATAACATCTTGGAGGAAGTATGTCGAACATCGAGAGAACTGTGGTGGATATTGAACCCGCTACCACTAAGCCTAAAATCAACGCGCTCTGCTGTCATCGTGGCATGGCCGCTACCATCAATGAAATGCTGGCTTGGGGATGCTTCACACCGCAAGAGATTGCTCAGTGTATTATGGATAAAACCAAGCACGGCACTCCTGAGGCGGCTGTCAAGAAGCTCAAAGAACACATTCGTAATATGGCTCAGAATGGCGGTGATATTCGGATGAATGGTGAACACGTTCAGTGTGCTGATATTTTCTTCCCGCCTGAGAAGGAAGTGAAGGTGAAGAAGGAAAAGGAGACTGAAAGTGTATAAAGTCTTGAAATACAAAATAGTTTTTGATGTTGTATACTGCGTCAAAAACCACGAAGAACTGTATGAGACTATGGCAACGCAATGCAATACTAGTGGAGGGAATTGTACTGTAGGATTCCTTAACTGTCCTTTTAATAAAGGTTGTAGTCTCATAACCAAAGACGATTGGGCGAAGATTCTTATCCCTTCTACGGAGACCAGTAATGAACAAGATTGAGATAAAACTTCCCATCTACACACTCAAAGAGGAGAGTAGTGTGGCTAAAGGGATGGCTAGACTATGCAGGTGTGAGATGTGTCCCATAGGAACATTTGATTGTCCCTTTACAAAAGATGGGAAAATAGACAGGGATATATGTCACAAAATACAGGCTCATCAGTGGAAAAGACTTATCGAGGAGAAAAACGATGAGTAGAGTCTATACCATCCAGATGCAACTGACTACGGATGAAGATTTTGACCTTGCTAACTATCTCTCCGACAAATGTATAGCACATGGAAACGGATACGGATGTTGCCCTGTCGGTGAGATGAATTGCCCCTTCTTTGAGACCAAAGTGTGTTCTGCTGTTTGGGCTAAGGATTGGGAGCCGCTTCTACAAGATTTCCATGATGTAAAAACTTCCTAATGGATACAAAAAAGACTAGCATTGAGAATCTACTCTTGCTAGTCTTTTTGCATAGGCAATGAAGAACAACTTAAAACCATTTTGGAGGCTCGTATGTCTACTTTCTCTTCTTGGATTCGTTCTGAACGTGGTACTGAGGTTCATCGTTTGGGTCGTCGTGAAATCCGTTCCCAGACCTACGCTTCTGAGGCTGGTGTCCAGATTGAGTGCTACAAGTTCGGCACTGGTAAGAAGAATGACCCCTATGTGGAGAAGATGTTCATCTCCCTGACCAATGGCTATCACCAGTACAAGAGGTCTCCCCGTTGCATTATGACCATCACCAACGGAAAAATCGAGTTGGATCCCCGATTCGAGCAGATGATAAAAGAGTTCAACGAAGAATAGCTCGTTGATATAAATAAACCTAGCATTGATTACAAGTCAGTGCTAGGTTTAAAACATGGCAACGAACTATAAACCTATAACAATTTGGAGGCCTTATGTTCCGCATGAGCGTTTACGACAAGAACAATGTTCTGATCCATGAATCTGAATACGAAATGGCGGATGCAGTATACGACTACGCACTCAACAACCATTTCATGGAGTACTCTGACTATTCTCCTGCCATTCTCGACCCTGACATCCATAAGATTGTTATCTGGGATTGCTATGAAGACAAGCTGTATGTTGAGTATGTCAACAAGTATCCGATTCTGGCTAACGATGAGAAGTACCTTTACGAACTTTTGAAGGACGCTAAATATGAGGACTACAACCGCTTGCTCCACGGCCATGCGTATATCTGCCAGAAGGTGAAACTCCACGACGTGTACACCATCGTTCTGGAGTATATGGGCTTCAATGCTGTCACGTTTGGCACATTGTGGAGAGTAGGCAACATGGTGTTTGACTGTGAGCATTTCGACTTCGAGGCGATGGAAGAAGTCATCAAGTCGTACTTGGATGCAGGTAACGATTTTTATAATATCAGAAACCGTAATTGGTATTGAATCACTGTAACAGTCCTGTTATTGTCTATAACAGGACTGTTACTTTACCATAATAACCCTATAACAAATTGAGGGCAGTCATGTTCGAGTACCGCGTTGATAGATTTGGACGCAAGTGGGTCTCCTGTGACCTGTTCGACTTCGGAAAAGAAGCTGGCTGTGGAGCTATCGCCCGCACCAATATCGACCAGATGGAAGAGTGGATTTACAAGGACGAACTTCACGACCACTTTGAGTGTACCCGTAGCTTCAAATGCCTCAAAGGCGGCGATACCATTGACCTCTCCGAGATTACCAAAAATATGTACTTGGAGGACGGGGTCGAGGAAGAGGATGTAGCTAAGGACATCTGGTTTATCCATGTCTACGACAGGTATGCTTATGGCATCCAGGAGACCATGTGGGTCTGCATCTGTGACGGAACCTACAAATACACCGATGAACGGATTGGTGTAATCTGGAGCCTGACCGATGAACCTTGCTTCAATATGGAGGAAGCTGAACAACTCGACACCAACTGGCAGATGGAGGCATACGACACTGCTGATTACCATTGGCTCTATGAGCAGATTTATAATGAGTATAGTAACTGGTACGACTGGTTTGAGAACCTCGAACCCCATGTGAAGCACCGCATCAATAACTTGATGAATGACGCTCTTGCTGACACTGCTAACTCCTGTGGCGATTACCTTGAGTTCGAGCATGACCACTACGAACTTATTGAGGACAAGTTCTATAAAGACTGCAAAGCCACGCTGTTTGAGAACATTCGGAAATTCTTTGCTAGTCCTGAATTTGGCCCTCACAAGCGCAAAGTACAGCGTGAGCGCTGGCTGAAACTCTGCTAGAAATTAACTTGGGGGCAGTCTATTGCCTCCCAAAACCAACATGGAGGAATTATGGAACCTGTTATCAGATGGGATAATTGTACGCACTGCGGCGACTGTATTACCATGTGTCCTGAGAGTATTTTTGAATACGACTATGATGGGTCTATTATTGCTTATGATACTGACCGTTGTATTGGGTGTGGAATCTGCGAAAATTCCTGCCCTCAAAACGCCATAACTCTGGAGGAAACTAATGTGCAAGGTTGATATTGGGAAATGCGAGAAATGTGGAGATTGTATCCGCATCTGCCCTGTCCGTGTACTAGAAGCAGACGAGGAGGGATTTCCCTATCCGAACAAACCAGAAGAATGTCTCAATTGTGGCACTTGCCAATACGTTTGTGAGATGGACGCTATAGCCATTATTACCGAGGAGAAATTCTAATGCAGTTCGCAAGTATCACCTATCGTCGTGTGAAGTACACTCCGTACTTTGAATACGTTTTCGAGTATAACGAGGATGACCCGCAGGAGTCTTACAGCTTTGGGGCGTATGATATTGACGAGGATGACTCTATTCCGGTTTTCATCAGACCCATTACGATATGTTTCCACTACAAACGTGATATAGAATTGGAAAATGCTATACCTATCCTGACCAAAGAACAGGCATTGGAAATTCTCCAGAAACACGTCACCACGATGATTGATGACGAAATCCAGAAACTGGAAACTCAACAAGAGTATCTTTACGTTCTCAAGTATAAAGCTCGCAACACTGAACTGTCTAACTAGGAGAATACCATGTCTAAGATAATCAACTACGGCTACCTTATCAGACTGGAAAAGCTCTGGGGATTGCCCATTACTCACAAAGGTGTGGAACTTATTAGCGGAGAACTCTATAAAGAGTTCAAGAAATCCACTTGTGATAAGAACTACGTCATCAACGAATATTGGCCCTCCAATGACAAACCCATCGTGGATTTCAAAGGAAGATTCCTGCTGTCCGTTGAACAGTCTCCAGAAACTGTCTGCTTCACAGCAGAAGAGGCTATCAACAAATTTAGGTCACTGGTCAAATCCAGACTCGAAGAAGTACAGAAAACTATCACCAACCAAATCGAACTAGCCGACAAGTCCATTATTGGCTGGTAGACAAGCCCCACAAACCACCCGTTTTGAGCCGCCTAGCGTTCGTTCTAGGCGGCTTTTTTCGTATTTCCGACCATTGCCCTACCCTCTTATTAAAACGAGCTTAAAACAGACTCAATGACAGTATATCTCCTGTCCATTATAAGTGTTCTCCTTTCTTAGTAATGGTTCTCAATAGACAATAGTTCCTAATAGAAAATGGTTCTCAACAGAGAACCATTGCTGATAGCAACTGTCATTGCTTATTTACCCTCCCTTCGGTCGGGAAGAGCCTACGGCTCTTGTCCTCAGGAATACGAAGTATTCCTTCGGAGTGGAACGCGCACACGCGCACGTAACTATAAAACGCGCATACACACGCGCACACGCGTGAGAAAATAAAAAACTATTAGATTATCAAATCTAATAGCAACTACTGTTATCCACAACAACCACATATTCTCTTCAAGGAATACGGCTGGAGGTTTATATTTTTCCAAAGTCGCCCCCCCTCCCCCCATTCCCTATCTTCCCGCATGGCGGGCTTCATAAGAACAGGAGAAGAAGGACTTTGACTATTGGAAGTATAACCTTGCATCCGTAACCTGAAGAGGACTCTTCTGAGGTATCCGCTTTGTCGGCCACACCTTCCCCTACAGACACTTATCCCTGCTGTAGACTACCGAGTAATAGAACGTGGGATCACGCCGCTGGACGAGTTCTCGGCCTAAATCGCTCTCGCTTATCCGAACCAGCTACCCCCATGAGGAATAGACCTAGATAAGTTTATGGCGTGACCCTAACACAAGACCCCACAAGGATGTCAACTAGAAAATTTTACTGAGCAAGAAATTTCTTGCAATGGCTTATTTCCTTTGTTATGGTCTTTTTCACGGTATGACAAGCCGAAAAACTCGTATTTGGAGGAAACATGAACAATAAGTATAGCTCCCTTGTGAAGCGTGGTGTTGAACTGGATTTTCAGATTAAGCAGATGCAGAAGGAACTTGACGAAATCAAGGAAACTCTGCGTAACGATTATGCGGAGACTGGTTGTAAGCTCTACATGGCGGCGGATGGCGAAGCCTGTGCCACTGTTACGGAGAAGGCGAAGACCGCTGTTGATGTCAAACTGTTCTACAGAGAGCTTATGGATGCTGACTGGCAAGATAAGCTCTGGGATTGCGTAACTGTGAATCGTACTAAAGGCAGGAATTACATCACCGCAGACGCTATGAAGCGTTGTTCTATTCCTGATGGCGTTACCATAGCTATCAGTTTCTCTGCGGCGAAGTGATATGGCTGACCAGTTCCTTATTGGTATCCCCATGTATTGGCGACCCTACATTACTGAGTATCGTAAGAAGCTCAGTATCCTTACGGGAGAGCGTGTAGGTGTCAGAGAAGTCGTCTTGATGGCTCTTGCTAAGTTCATGGGGATGCCAGAACTCTACGAAGACCTCATGGTTGGTAAAGTTCATGAGCGAGAAGAACGAAAAGCTAAAGCTATCCGTGATATGCACCGTTCCCCATCAGAAATGACAGATATGGAGAACGATGTTATAATGCAACAGCTCCTTGCTCGTGCTACCTCGTATCTTGATAAGTACGAGGAGAAAGGCGGTAAAATCATCAATGCCACGATGCCTAAAAAGTACATCAAACGTGGACAGAGGAAAGCCGCTAAGTTGGAGGCTAAACGCCAAAAAGCCATGAAGGATAACCCTGAAACATTTATGTCGGATGTGCCGAAATGAGTATTATTTGCAAAGGTCTCTTTGGTATCAAGATTCCGTATAACGGACGTTGTATCTTTCTGCTCCAACAGATTGCAGGGGTAACTATTGATACTTGTACCCAAACATGGTGGATACCTGTAGATAAAATCTATCAGGTGGCTGATGTTCTTAGACCCTTCTTTCCCAATATCGCGGAACGGCTTTTGACTTCTCCTCGTTTTCAGGAAGTGCGCGATATAATCAAGCAGAAGCAGGAGACCATTCGCAAATCTTCTATTATCAAGGCCGACATTGAGATACCGAAGCCCGAAGGTCTTGATTACAAGAACTATCAGTATGGTGGTATATCTTTCGCTTATGATTTGTGGAAAAACAAAAAGCACGGCGTTCTTATCGGAGACGATATGGGCTGTATCGCTGGTGACATGGAAGTCACTGTGAGAAAGGGCGGTGCTACCAAGCGTATTTCCCTTGAGACGTTTTTCAAACGATACCACAAAAATCCCGAAGGTTGGTATATTCGTGGGCTGGCTGATGGTGAGTTCAAACAGTTGCCTGTCAAAAATGTGTTGGATAAGGGCGTAAAATCTGTTGTTCAGGTTACAGTGGATAATGGGCGCGTTCTCGTTTGCACACCTGACCATGAGCTTATGACCATAGATGGGAGATGGGTGGAAGCTAAGGATGCAATGGGTGAACGTCTGGCTATGAATGGTATCCACAAATGTCCGATTTGTGAGGGTACTACAGATGTCATTACTTACCCTCATTCCAAATACTATGGATACTGCAAGTCTTGTATGTACAAGTATTTGAGGAAGAATGGTACTCATAGTGAAGATGTGTTCGCCTATCGTCATCGGGATGGTTACTACTACCTTCGTGGTGGGGATATGCACCTTCATCCTCGATATTCTACCAGCGGGTTGCTTGAGCATATCTACGTCATGGAACAATGGCTCAAACGCCCGTTAGAAGAAGGCGAAGAGGTTCATCATATCAATGGCGACCAGACGGATAATCGTCCTGAAAACCTGATGATAACTACTCGCAGTGAACACCATAGGATGCACCACAAGACAAAGAACTTTGGTAAGTCTTATACGCATCACACAGGAAGCAAGGTTATTGTTGTGCCCGAAGCCTCCAAAGTTGTGTCTATAGAGCCTGTTGGGGAAGCTCATGTATATGATGTAATGGTTGATCATCCTTCCCACAATTTTGTGGCCAATCATTTTACTGTGCATAACTGTGGTAAAACGATACAGGCTTTGGGATTCCTGAATAAAATCAGACCTGACCTTGGTAGAACTCCAAAGACTCTTATCATCTGTCCGGCTTCCGTAAAGATGAACTGGTACAGAGAAGCTAAGAAGTGGATTGTTCCCGCCACCTCTACCATTGTGATTGAATCTGGTATTCCAGCACAAGCTATCAAACACCACAATATCTGCATTATCAACTATGACATATTGACAAAGTACGAGAAGGCTATCATTCCTATCGACTGGGATGTCATTGTGTATGATGAATCCCATTACATGAAGAATGACAAAGCTAAACGCTCCAGAGCTGGTAACATTTTCAGCAAAATGAGCGACTTTGTTATATTGTTGACTGGTACACCTATCACCAATAAGCCTATCGACCTCTGGCATCAGTTGAACATTATCGATTGGGATATGTTCAAGAGTCGTTCCGCGTTTGTTGATAGATTCTGTGGAGGGGCGCAGGGTATTGGGGCTACTAATCTTGATGAGCTTCAAGAGCTTCTCCGTTCTACATACATGGTGCGTAGAATGAAGTCTGATGTACTGGCTGAGCTTCCTCCTAAAGTTAGACAGATTGTTGAAGTCTCCCGTAGAGGCTTTGAACGTGTGCTTGAGGAAGAGTCGAAGTATCTCAGTATCGTCAAGAAGTATGAAGCCCAGATGGATGAACTTGAGGCTACTCGCCGCATCAACAACATGACGGAAGAGGAGTTCAAGAAAGAAGCCGCCCGTCTCCGTAGCGGTAAGCTAGGCGATATGGGTGAGATTGCTCGTATTCGTCATCAAACGGCTCTCGCTAAAGTTCCCAAGGTTGTGGATTTTGTCAAAGACGTTCTGGAGAACCGAGATAAGGTTATTGTGTTTGCCCACCATCGTGATGTTATCGAACAGATAGCCAATGAGTTCAAAGGTGAATCCGTTGTTCTCTATGGTGGTATGAGTACAGGTGAAAAAGATGCTTCTGTGCAAGCGTTCATGAAGAATCCCAAGATTCGTGTGTTTGTTGCATCCATTGTGGCGGCTGGTGTTGGTCTCACACTTACGGCGTCTGACACGGTAATTTTCGCTGAGGAATCGTGGAATCCGTCTGACATCTCTCAGGCGGAAGACCGCGCTCATCGTATTGGACAGCAAAACACTGTATTTGTTTATCATCTTGTCGTTGAAGGCTCAATAGATTCATACATCATGAACAAAATCATCAGCAAACAGGAAGTGATAGACCAGTCTATCAATACTGTTATTGAGTAGGAGATATTATGGCTGAGCGCAGTGTGAATGACCCGTTGCTTATCCTACCAAAGCCGAAGCCGATGGTGAAACGTGGTAAACTCAGGTCTATTGATAATCTTCCTGGAGATAGGATGATGATGGTCTGTGAGTGTGGTAACACATACACCATAAAAAGGGTTACGTTTGAGAATAGAATCTATCATACTTGCTTCGATTGTAGGATAAAGAAAAGTAAAAAATTCAAAGAATGGAGACAAAAAATGCTTGAATCCATGTAGGGTCTATGGTTTTATCTAGTTGTAGCCAATAAGGGCACAACCTACAACGCTTTAGGAGCATACCATGTCCATTGATCCTTCCTTCAACACCGCTCTGTCCTCCATGCTGAACACCGCTACTGGCTCCCGCCGCCGTGGGCAGTCCTACAAGACTTATGATTTTGGAACGGACATCCCGTTCCCGAATGTCACTCTTGAGCCTCTGGCTTGGGGTACGGAGAACAATGCTTTTGCCTCCCACTGTGCTGTGGTGAATAAGGATGACGGTCGTGTCATCACTGTGGTGACAGACTCTTACTCCATCCTTCGTCACGAAGACTTCCTTGCTACTGCTGATGAATCTCTGCGGAATACCTATGGTAAGGATATTACCCGCAAGACTCGTCTTATCAATGGTGGCGACAAAATGCTGGTAGTTTACACTCTTGAGGATAACCCCATTACTCTGCGGAACGGTGATACTGCCTTCCCCAGCCTTATTCTCAAGAATAGCTATGACCTTGGATGGGCGGCGGCTCTGTCCGGCGGTGTGTTCCGTCTTATCTGTTCCAATGGTGCATACGTTGGAGAGATGACTGCTTCCAAGAAGAAGCATACTGCCCAGCTTGATGGGGATTATGTCAAGTACATCACCAAAGGTATTGTGAGCAATATTCCGCTTATTGAAAAGCGTATGACGGAATGGTCTAAGGAGAAGATTGGGCGTAAGACCCATATTAACCTCGATGCTCTCAAGCTCAACGATGGTGAACAGCAGTCTCTCCGGTTCTTGCAGGAGAAGTCTACTGGTCTCCGTATCGAAAGCAAGACCGTTGAAACGGCTGATGGTGAAAAGACTATCTGGACGCCGGAAGATGACACTACCAAGTATGATCTCTGGAACCTGATGACCGAGTTCGCTACCCATCGCATCACTTCCCCGATACGTCAGGACACCATCTCCACGTCTATTGACAAACTCTTCCACTCTAACAAGCTCATCGCCGCCTAAGGAGGCAACCATGTCTGATAAGTCTTATGTTGGTATGGCTGTACATTATTGCCCCTACTGCCAGAAGAACCATCCTACTGGAGAGATTATCATCGACCGCAGAATGAAGAAGTCTTTGCAGAGGGAGACTTCTACAGGTGTGAGTCTTTGCAAAGATTGTAAGAAGGTTCTGGATGATCAGGATGGTGTATTGCTCGTAGGCGCGACTAAGAAAGGTCTCAATACTATGCTGAATGGTTCTATCATCGGGCTGAAACGCGAAACGTTTGAGGCTATTATTACAGATATGCAAATTCCAGAAGGGCGGCTGATATTCGCAGAACCTAAAGTCGTGGATATGCTTATCAAAAATCTTAGCTAATAACGTGGCGGGGCTTTCGCCCCGCCATTGGAGTATTTATGCACATCCTGTGTTTGTTTTGTAACAATAACCATACTTGCAAGAAATTATCCCCAGAGGGTTGCAAGGATAAGGTTATTAGTGGTACATTCATTTGCCCTTACACTTACAAATACCAGCATATCAACTGCTGTATAAGACGGGCGGAGAAACCATATAACCGCTCACGCGAGTGTAATAAGCGTTGTCCTATCTACCAAGAACGAGAAACTATTCTGTTCTGGATGAACCCGCCTAAGATGGTAAAATTGGAGAAGAAGAGATGAGCGAACCTATTTTTGAGTACACTAAACATAAGGGTATATGGGAAAATATTCCGTATATATGTGATATTATTATTCCTATAGAAAAAATATTGATGACAAGACCAACTAAGGATATAACATCCCATGTGTTAGTATTCTACGCTTGTGATTATGCCTATAAATGTGCGCCTAGTGGTGCGAACATCTGTGAGTATTGTCCCATTCTGGGTATGTATCATGGTAAAAGAGGTAGTTGCAAGTTCCGCGAGATGCTTGAGTATGAAAATTCTCAAAATATTGTGGCGGCGGCGTGTAATATACGTGATATGGAAATAAAAGACGGCGTGGTCTGGCGATGAGAATAGATGTCAGAAGTTGTCTCATCTCCGCAAATATTGGGTATAAAGAATCCGGTAATAACATCGGTGATGGGTGGGTAGGTGTCCAGCATTGCCCTTTTTGTGGGGATGTTAGATACCATGCCGCTATTAACCTGAACTCTGCCGCGTTCTCATGTTGGGTATGCGGCAAAAAGGCATGGATTTATGAGTACCTCAGAGCAGAACTCGGTCTCACAGAGCAGGAAGTTAAGGATTTCGGTCGGCAATTTTTTACGCTCTATGGTGATGCCTATAAAGGTCAGAAACGAATCAACCCTCCATCTGGGAAAGTTCTGGAGTTTCCTTCCACCTTCCGACCGCTTGAAGGTATCTGCATGGATTACATTACTAATCGCGGGTACGACATATCAGTTGCTCAGAGGTATAATCTACAATGTGCTGATATTACTGACCCATCTTGGAAATTCCGTGTGATATTTCCATTCTACTTTGATGGGAAACTTGTAGCATGGACAGGGAGAACAATCTTTCCAGAAGTAGACCCTCGATATAAAAATATATCAAATAAGGACGCACTTATGGACGTTCGCGCAACTTTGTATAATATAGATGCGTTGGCTAAAACGTCTATACTTGTGGAAGGGCCGACTGATGTACTTCGTATAGGTTCCTCTTGTGCGGCAGTCATTGGTCTTGAGTTTACTAACGCACAGGTCTATCGCATCAAAGAGCGTGGCGTAGAGAAAGTATCCATCGTATTTGACGGGGAAGAAAAAGCAGTTCAACGGGCAATCCGATTAGCTAAGTGCTTAGACATGATAGGCGTAAAAGCAGAAGTTGTTCGGTTGCCAGATGGTATGGATCCCGGTAGTTTGTCTGACTCTGATGCGGCTGACCTAAGAAAAGAATGTGGGGTTGTATGAGTATTAAACCTTATTTCCTGAAAGACTTCTCTGATGACAACTTTTCTAACCTCTACGCATTGTTCCCTTTGACATCCATTCCGATAGAAGGAAAAAACCGTTGGGATAACTATGACATGATGAATGAGTATAGTTATTCATGGCTCTACATTTGCCAGAATTGTATATCCCTTGTGTATCTGCCTACAGCGTATCCTTCTTATTTCGATGGGGATAATATTTACCATTACAAAGAAGAGGGTTCTAGTATTATCAGAACTTCTACGGAAGTACAGGGTATCAAGGTCGTTACTGGTTACGGTAATGTTGTTTATATCCATGAACATATTGCTCTTGGTAGATTTGCGGCTCCTACAAAAGAAGAGCTAGAACGGTACTGGTCAATAATCAAAAGACCTGAAAAATATTGGCAACCTATCCACCGTTTTGTGCTTAATGCGTTGAACGTTTTGTAATCCTGTTGACATAGAAGGGTTGCTATTGGATAAGTGACTTACGCTGTTCGTCCATTCCGATAGCGCCGCCCCGCCCCCGCCGCTCCTGTGACCCCCCTGCACAGGAGCGGCCCTTCTGTTATAGGAGCAAGAATATGATCAATTTTACTAGGCGTATAGCAATAGATGAGACAGAGAGTTCACAAGTATCTGTGGCTGGTCTGATAAGAATGGGGAAGATTAAAGTAAAGCATAAAACTGCTGTTATATGTATCCTTTCTCATTGGGTAGAGAAAGGACTTCTCGACATCAAGCCCACTGCTACGTCTAAAGGTGTTGGAGGCTATTCTCTATGGTTGACTCGCGGTATTGCTCTGTTGGATAAACTTCTTTCTGGTGAAATGAAGGATTACCCTTTGTACAGTGAATACGGGGATAAGAAATGGAAAACCACGGAAATAAAGGATGCAATAGACCAACTAGCCCTCGCCGCTCTTGATAATGCTTACCATCCTGCCGACCCCGGGAGAAAGAAAGGTCTAAGGAGAATGAATCTTGAGGTATTTATCTGGAATGGTGGCTTGAAGGGTGAACCTAGACCTTATACTCACGCACCGCTTCTTTTCTGGCATGAGAACAAAGCTAAACTGAACGATGAGATGCTCGAAAGGAAGCAAAATAAGCGCCCTTTTTTGTTCGATTCGATACTTTCCTTGCATATTGCAAAAAACGGCCTCTACGGGCCGCCTACGCTATCAAATGGCCTATATAATAAGCTGGTAGATACCACAGAAAAACTATGGACGTGGTATCGTGATAACCGGAAGCGGTTACACCCCAATGATAGGACACCTGATTTACTGGTGAACGCCATGAGCGAAGTGCTTGAGAGATGGACACCTCCTGTATCGCTTTATGGCATGACATCGGAAGCCATGATGAAACAGGTCATGGAGAAGTTAGAAGAGAAGGCTACCTATGTAGAGATGATTGTAGAATCTGTCGAAGCCGCTCCTGTTGAGGTTACTGAACTATCCCCTACTGCTCTACTTGGTGAATGTGGCCCGGATATGGTACAAACACTGTGTCTTTACGGGATGCAACAAAATGTCTCAATACAGCCTATTTTTGTTGACTCTGCACGACTTGCGTGTTTTAGTAATTTCACGTTACGGCAAGTGTTGCGGAAGTGGCAGAAAGGTGAGTTCACTGTAGCCAAGAAAGAAGCCGCAGACACAGATTGGAGAACCATATTACAGATGGGGTAGGTTATGACCGACGAACAGCTCAAAGTCATCGAACGTGTTAAGAAGTTGTTGAATCTTTCTGAGGGAACCAGTTCTGCTGAGGAAGCTGAAACTGCGGTTACTATGGCACAGCAGATTCTCAGCAAATACAATCTTTCCATTAAAGACCTTGATGAGTACAAGGAAAAGGCGGAATGCACGGAACGCGGCTGTCGCATCCGTACTAAGGTTATCCCTTCATGGGTTAACACGCTCATGTCGCTTTGTCAGTATATGTACGATACTAGATGTCTTGTATCCCAAATTAAGGGTGAGCGTCCTACGGTGTTCTTTATCGGTGTTGAGCCTAATACGACTATCTGTTTGAACACGTTCATCACGCTCTACAAAGCGCTTGACGAAATGACTCTGGTGGAGCATCCTTCCATGTACGTTGCTGACCGCAAACAGTCTTGGAGAATAGGGTTTATTACTGGTCTGTTTGCAAAAGTAATGAAGCAGAAGGAAACAACGCTCTCCGAGGAACGTAGTCTGGTTCTTGTTCAGAAAGACAAGATTGATCAGTACATAAAGGAACAGTATCAGAATTTGCGGGAACGTACTGCACCACGTCCCGAAATGAAGGATGCAGTTGCTTATCAGGAAGGATATATGCGGGGGAAAGAGTACAACGTTGCTCCCCAGATAGAGGAAGCTCATGGCTTTTGATAGAATGACAGTCACGATGGATGTTGAAAAGTCCATCGTGACTCTCCTTATAACGTCCACGGATTACTGTAAACAGGTTCTCCCTTCAACCAAAGCCCCGTACTTTGAGAATGAATGGTCTAGGACTGTTTATGGTTGGGTAAGTGAGTATTTCCAGATTTATGGTAAAGCCCCTGAATCCGATATTCGCCCCATCTACGAAAACAATTTCAATGGATTGAAAGAAGAAGACGCGCAGATTATTGCGTCTTTCCTTGAGAATCTCTCTGACAACGCTGATAATTATCAGGGCAACCTTGAGTTTCATATAAACAGAGCGCAGGACTATTTTAAGAGGCGTTCTGTAATATGTTTGAGCGAAACGCTTGCTCTGGCAATCTCCAATAATAATATCTCCGCCGCAGAGAAGGAAATCCAACAGTTCCGTCAAGTAACAGAAGGGTTGTCCTCATGGGCAAAGCCTTCCGACTTTCTTAGTATTCTGGCGAGAGCAATTGAACGCAAAGAGGATCCTCTGCTGGAGTTCAACGGAGACCTTGGAAAGTTTATCGGCCCTCTCCAGCGAGGTTGGCTCGTGTTCTGGATGGGGCCGCCCAAACGCGGTAAGTCGAACGCTCTTATTGAGACTGTTATGAATTGCCTTCCCAGACGCTTGAAGATTCTGGTGTTCTCTCACGAAATGTCAGAAGAAGACTGGGTTGAGCGATTCATGCACAGTTACGCTACAGGCGCACCAGAAGACGGTCTGTATCCTTACCCTGTCTTTGACTGTTACAAAAACGCTAGTAACAGTTGTAGGATGCAACAGCGGCGTGGTATTGGCCCGTATAATGATGGGGAACGGTTCAATTCTCGATATATCCCTTGCAATGTATGTGCGGGAAGGAGCGAATACGAACCCTGTATCAGCAAACAACTACGGCAAATCAATGCCCGCACACCGGAAACTATTAGCCGTCAGGCCGTTGCTATCAAGCGATGGTTTGAAAATAATATACGACTTATTGCTTATCCGGCGTATTCTGCTTCCGTATTAGATATGGAACGTGACCTTGATAGACTAGCTTATGCAGAAAATTTTTACCCCGACGTCATCATAGACGACTATATTGGCGCTCATGCGCCGGGGGATAAGCGTTTGCAAGGTCGTGATGTGTATGACTTTGAGGCTAAACACCTCAAACGCATCGCACAGGACAGAAATTTATTGGTTATCAGTGCTTTCCAAGGTAACAGAGGTTCTATCAAAAAGCATCGTGTTGCTATGGAAGATACTGCCGAGGACATCCGCATTATTAACCACTGTGACAAGGTTCTCACTCTGAACCAGAGTGAACGAGAAAGTCATGATGGTATTATGCGTATCGGTAAAGCGGCGGATCGCCACATGGAATGGCATAGGGATGACGAATGCACCATCCTACAGAATCTCTCACACGGTATTATTGTTCTGGATTCTAAAATAGGGTGGGTTCCTACTGTTCAACAGAAGCAAGAAGGTGAGGAAGAATAACTACTCACTTGAGCATAAAAGTTGTTGACACGCGAACCGTAAAAAGCTACGGTGGACACACGTTTTTTGTTTAGCAAACTTCAACATTAGGAGCTATGGAATGGAAACTATGGAAGCAAGCAGTATCTTTGCGCTTATCCGAACTGCGTGTACTGACATCAACAAGGCTAAGGGTGAGAAATTTTTCAATACGAAGCAGAGCGATACCGAACTCACTAAGGCGTTCATTGAGTATTGCAAGACTACAGAGGATGAGAATGTGCCGGAATCTGCCAGTGATGCGTGGTCTAAAATTCCCAATGAGTGGGAAGATGATGAAACCGCTATTCCTGTGGTAGAAGCTCCTAAGCGTCCGCGCACTCGTGCCGCTAAGCCTCGTGTAACCAACCGTACCCGTGATGAAGAAGGCAAGTGTACCAAGTTTGGTAACTGTAGCCTCTCCTCTAAGCGGTGTATTGACTGCGAAAAGAACCATTCTGAGGAATACGAATCCTGTAAGGCCGTAAAGATGGCCCGAAAAGAAGAAGGGAGACTCGCTAGAGCCGCTAAGCGTGAAGTGGATAAGGCCGAACGCCTCGCCAAGCGCGAAGCGGAAAAAGCCGCCAAGGCCGCTATGACACCCGAAGAGCGGGAAGCTCTGCGGATGGAAAGTCGCAAGAAGGCTTTTGAAAAGCAGGAACTCAGCCGTTATGGGCATCGCCTTGGCTCCACTGCCGCTTTCATTGATGAAGCCATTTGGCATGGCATCAACCACGAAGACCTTGTTCGCCGTATTCTTGAAGTCAATCCTGATACTACCGAAGATAAGGCTCGTATCAAGGTTCGTGACCATATCAACTATCTTCCCAAGAAGCGTGGCATTGTCGTGACTATCACCAAAGCAGACAATACTCCCGATTTCTATAAGACCGAAGTCGAAGAATGGTGTAAGGATCCCTCTGTGGCTCCCACCGCCAATGTCATTGATGACAAACGCACTCCTCGTCCGAAGGTCGCTGACAAGAAGTAAAAATCAACTGTGGGGGCATTTAGCCCCCACAAATCATAAGGGGTAATAGAATGGAAATCAAGAGCAAAGAATTTGCGTCAATGCTGAAACGCATTTCTGTTGGTGACATCATTAAAGAATGCGCTATTATCACTACGCCCGAAGGCTCTAGCTGTGAAGCTATTGATATGACTAGCGCTATGATGGTGCATATTAACTCTCCTGTAACGTTTGGTGTCAAGGAGACTCTCGGTATTGCTGACATCGCCACTCTGGTGAAGTATCTCACCAACCCAGCCAATGAAGTTGTCGATTCCGTTATCATGGACAACCGTATGGTGTTCACCAATGGTAACAGCACATTCAAGTATCTCCTTGGAAAGCCCGAAACTATTGGTACTGTCCCTGCTGAGTATACCGAAGATGGCCTGAATGACATCATGGGTATTAAGTACAGCTTTGTTATCTCTGAGGCCAACAAGAGCCAGTACATGGATATGGCTAAACTCGTTAAGCCTCAGTTCGTGACGCTGACTATGAACCGCAAGGGCCGCGTGGCTCTTGAGGGCGGTACGGAAACTTCTAATAAGTTCAGTATCGTTCTTGGTGATGTCGTGGAACCTGTTGAGGAAGAAAGCAGTGTGACCGTCCGTGTTATCGGTGAGTTCTTCACTGGCATCCTTTCTGTTCTGTCTGTGGACAAGCCCGCTCAGCTTCGTTTTGAAGAAGGTGTTGTGGCTATCGTTCAGGATTCTGATTATTGGGTTCTTAACCACACGCAGGATATTTAGTCATGGCAAAGGATAATACGCTGGACAAGTTTTTGTGGGCTGAAAAATACAGACCGCGTACCCTTAATAACATGGTTCTCGAAACACCCGTTAGAACGGCGCTAGAGAGCTATATAACACAACAGAACATTCCCCATCTGCTCTTTTACGGTTCGGCGGGTAGCGGGAAAACAACCATTGCTAAGATTCTGATGGACTCTATTCCTTGCTCTACGCTGGTACTCAACGCATCGGGTAAGGATAGAAGCATCGAAACTATGCGTAAGGACGTGGCGGATTTCTGTCGCGCAATGCCCCCTCGTGGCATCAAGTTGAAAAT
>JAEIGA010003368.1_pt1 | contig 25057 bp, 21 predicted proteins | sample 9270691 | NCBI WGS metagenome assembly JAEIGA01 (sample SAMN17057246, study PRJNA624740) | gut metagenome | biome: biome; isolation source: fecal sample | host: Bos grunniens | place: China: Xizang | collected 2019
AGAAGCGGTCTTGCTTCTAAAAGAGGACTTGCTCCGGCTAACAAGGTGGGCGTTATCGACTCCGATTACAGAGGCGAATTTATGGTAGCGCTCCACAATCACAGTGATATAGAAGCTAAGGTAGAGGGTGGAGAGCGTGTAGCACAGCTGTCAATCGTCCCCTTCCTTAAAGCGGAATTTGAGGTAGCAGAGGAGCTTTCCGACACAGCAAGAGGCGCAGGCGGCTTCGGCTCCACAGGTACGAAATAATTTCTAAAAGGCTATAAAAAGAGAGTATATCGGAATTTGTGTGTGAGCCCGATTTTTGGGCGCAATAATCCGAAATACTCTCTTTTTTCTTATATAAAAGCGGAAGTGTACCTTTTAAATTTTTATATCAGTCGCCAGCTCAAGGAGTCTTTTATGATTAGCAGCGTTACCTGCGAAGACCGAGCAGGGCCTATCTAAGGAAAGAGGCTCGCCACGAAGCTGCGAAACTGCGCCCCCCGCCTCGCGGATTATAAATTCTCCTGCGGCAAAATCCCAAACGGAAAGCTTCAGCTCGAAGAATAGGTCGAATCTGCCAGCGGCAATATAAGCCAAATCAAGAGCGGCAGAGCCAAGGCGGCGAATATCGCCAAAAGCGTCTAAGCACCGCTCAATAAGAGTCAGCGTAGGCGCGCCGAGAGTGTCCTTACAGTAAGGGCTTGAGCCGAAAACCACCAGCGCCCTGTCACCCTCGCGGCTTGATGTGTGGATAGGCTTTTCGTTAAGATAAGCTCCCTCGCCCCGCTTTGCGTAGAACAGCTCGTTAAAATAAGGGTCGTATATAGCGCCGAAAACCGTCACACCACGGCTCACAAGAGCTAAGGAAATGCAGGAATGCTTCAGTCCGTTTATAAAGTTTGCAGTTCCGTCGATAGGGTCTATTATAAAGCAATCCTCTGCAGAAAGAGCCTCGTTGTTGTTTTCCTTTTCCTCTGCGATAAAGCGAGCGGTGGGAATAGCCTCGCTTATTTTCTTGATTAAGAACTCTTGAGTTGCCAGGTCGTATTCGGTAACGAAATTGGCAGAGCCTTTGCTTTGAACCATATCCTCGCGTGCGAGGTCTGCTGAGCGCATTATCTCCCCTGCGGAAAGGATAAGTTCCTTAAGAAATTCGCATTTTTCATTAAATCTCATATCCGTCACCTGTTCCAAAAAATCTCGGTAAAATATATGTTACTCTTAGGGATTGCAAACTCTTTTCCCTTAAGGTAGCCAAGAGCGCCGGAGTCGTCGGCAAAGGAAAAACGGAGCTTATATGAGCATAGCGCCTGATATTTATAGCCTTTTTCTCTGTCGGAGCGGTTAACGCCGTACTTGCCGTCGCCAAGAAGAGGGTGACCTATATGCGCCATATGAGCTCTTATCTGGTGAGTCCTTCCGGTCAGTAGCTCAATTTCGAGCAATGAAATTCCATCTCCGCCGGCAATAAGCCTGTATTTTGTGATTATCTCCTTTGCGCCCCTTGGGGGATTTTTATCGTAAACCCTTACGGTATTTGTGGAGGAGTCTTTGATAAGATATCCTCTCAGCGTATCGGAGGTGGGTGAGGGGGTACCGTGAACTGCGGCGAGGTAAAGCTTGTCTATCTCTCTTGCCTTGATTTTTTCGTTCATTATGCGTAGCGCCTCTGCGTTCTTTGCGGCTATCACTATTCCCATAGTGTTCCTGTCAATGCGGTTGCAGAGGGCAGGGGAGAAGCTTAATTCACTGTCGGGGTCGTATTCTCCCTTTTTATAAAGGTAGCTTTGAATATAAGCGATAAGTGTGTTGCTTTTACTGTTCTCGTCCTCGTGTACCGAAAGCCCCTGGGGCTTGTTTACGAGCAAAATATTTTCGTCCTCGTATATTATATCAAGCTCGGCGTTTATTGATGCGAGAAGCCTTGATGTGGCATCAAGAGTTCCGTCGGCCTTAATAGGAGCTTTATCCTTGAAAAATTCCTCCGCAAGGAAACACTGAACCTTGTCCCCCTCGCAAAGCTTCGTGCTGATTTCGGCTCTTTTTCGGTTGACTTTTATCTTTTTCGTGCGTATAGATTTATATAAGAGCCCCTGGGGGATATCAAGGGCTTTGGTCAAGAATTTATCAAGTCTTTGCCCTGCATCGTTTTTTCCTATTAAAAGCTCTCTCACAAAGCCGCCCCCCCTCGCATAGAATAATTTACTATAATTATAAACTTAATTACAAATAAAATCAAGAGGGGGTTATTGCTTTTTCATAAAAAGTATGATAAACTAATTAGGACTTTTAAAAGAGTAATCCTTTTAATAAAAAAACACCGAAGGAGAATACTATGAACAATCCGGAACTTGTTATAATGGCAGCTGGAATGGGTAGCCGATACGGAGGTCTTAAGCAGATAGACAAAGTCGACGAATACGGTCATATTATAATAGACTATTCTATTCACGATGCTATGAAGGCAGGCTTTAAGGACTTTACCTTTATAATAAAGAAAGAGATTGAAGAGGATTTCAGAGCCGTTCTTGATAAGCATCTTGAAGGGAAGGATATAAACGTAAAATACGTTTACCAGGAGCTTGATAAGCTCCCCGATGGCTTCACGGTCCCCGAAGGAAGACGTAAGCCTTGGGGAACTGCACACGCAATTCTTTGCTGCCTTGGTACTGTCAAAGCGCCGTTTGTGGTAATCAATGCGGACGATTTTTACGGAGCCTCCGCCTTTAGGAAAATTTACGATTTCCTGAAGGATGCTCGTGACGACGACAAATATCACTACGCTATGGTGGGATACAGAATAAAGAACACCGTAACCGAGGAAGGGACGGTTTCCAGAGGAGTCTGCCGGGCTAACGAGAATTCAATGCTTACCGATATAGTTGAGCGCACGAAAATAGGCACCGACGGAGAAAAAATATACTACACCGAGAACGGTGAGGATTTTGACCTTGATAAGGAAACGCTGGTTTCTATGAATTTCTGGGGCTTCACCCCCTCTTATATAGAGGAGTGCAACAAGAGATTTAAAAAATTCCTCGCAGAAAATCTTGATAAGAACCCAGAGAAGTGCGAGTTCTTCCTGCCTACGGTAGTAGCCGAGCTGATAGCTGAAGGGAAAGCTGACGTTAAGGTTCTTGACAACGAGGATAAGTGGTACGGCGTTACATACAAGGAAGATAAAAAAACCGTAGCAGCGGCATTCGCAAAGTTTATTGAGGATGGAGTATACCCGAAGGATTTTTAAAAGGAGATTTTGAAAAATGGAAATAAAAAAGATAGCAACCGAAGCTGCCCCTGCGGCAATAGGACCATATTCCCAGGCAATAGAGGTGGGAAATATGATTTTCACCTCCGGGCAGATTGCAATAAACCCTGCCAGCGGCGCAGTTGAAGCCGAGGGCATCGTGGCTCAGGCAGAGCAGGTTATGAAAAATCTCGGAGCCGTACTTGCTGCGGCAGGCGTAGGCTTTGAGGCTGCGGTTAAAACCACCTGTTTCCTTGCGGATATGAAGGATTTTGCAGCCTTTAACGAGGTGTACGGAAAATATTTCACAACCAAGCCCGCCCGTAGCTGCGTTGCGGCAAAGGAGCTTCCCAAGGGCGTCCTCGTTGAGGTCGAGGTTATAGCGGTTAAGTAAAATTTATCGGCGCAAATCAAAGATAAGCGGCTCGGGAATAAAGGCTCCCTAAGCCGCTTTTTGTTTTTGTGGGAAGCGTTGCCGCATTAATTTGATTATACCTTTTCTACCAAAACATACTTAGGATTTCTGATAAACACACCTTCGTCGGTAGCAATAAGTTCTATCTGCTTGTCGAGTCCGTATCTTTCACGGTATTCCTTTGGAATAACCACTCTTCCCATTTTATCGACCTCTTTTAATATTCCGATAACTTCCATATTTTTCTCCTTTTTCATGAAAAATCAAAATTCTTATCTTTAACACAATTGCCGACTAAAAATATGTTAAAGTCAAGGTGATTCTTAACTTTAACACAAAAGACTGCTATAAGAGGTGCTTTTTATGAAGATTTATGATTTTAACGGTAGAAAAAATATATGCGGAGAAAAAATAAAGGAGCTTAGGAAAAAGCTCAATTTATCTCAGGAAAATCTTGCGGCGAAGCTTCAGCTTGAAGGGGTTATTATCGAGAGGGATAGCATTAGCAGAATTGAGATAGGAACTCGTTTTGTAGCTGATTACGAGCTTCTAACTCTTTGCAGAATTTTGAATACAAGCCCCGCTTATCTTTTGGGGCTTGAATAATCTCATTTTAAATAAACGGGCAGGGTACTTCATATGTACCTTGCCCATTTTTTATCGATAACTTAATTGTGGCATCTGTCGCCTCGCCTTATATAGCGAGCAAAAGGAACGAGAGAAGAAGCAGAATACCGAGAAATGCAAAATTGAAAAGCGAGAATACAAGCAGGTATTTTTCGCCCTTGCCCGGATTGTGCGAGGAATATTCACGGAATGTTATAAGACTTGCCAAGGAGGAAATTATAGTGCCGCAGCCGCCGATATTTACACCCATCAGCAGCTCTTTATAGTTTTCTGTGAACTGGGATAGGAGAATTGCCGTGGGAACGTTGCTCATAAACTGGCAGCAAAGCGCGCTGACAAGCAAAGTACCCTTTTCAAGAAGAAATGACAGGAAATCCCGCACTATGTCTATCCTTGCCATATTTCCCGAGAAAATGAAGAAGAAAACAAAGGTTAAAAGCAGCCCGTAGTCAACGTTGAGAAGAGCGCGTCTGTCCATAATAAGTATAACCGTCGGAACTGCGATAAGGGCGACGATATAGGGAACAACGTTGAAAACTGAGAGAATTGCCAGAGCGAAAAGAACGAAATACACTGTGATTTTTATAGGAGGAAGCTTTCTTTCAACACCGTTGAATTCAATAGGCTCAGGCTTTACGAATATAATGCAACACACAGTTATCATAAATATGGAAACCAAAAACAGAGGAAGCATTATAAGGATAAATTCACCGTCGGGAATGTTGAATTTTGAGTAAAGATAAAGGTTTTGCGGATTGCCGAAGGGGGTCAGCATACCGCCGAGATTTGCGGCTATGTTCTGAAGGATAAAGGTGACGCACATATATTTTTCCTTCCCCGAGCTTAAAAGAACGAAATACCCGAGAGGTAGGAAGGTGAGAAGAGCCATATCGTTTGCTAAAATCATAGAGCCGATAAAGGTTATGTATATAAGCGCAATTACCGCAAGGCGCGTATTCTTAAAGAATTTGATTATTTTCTCTGCAACGGTGTAGAAAAATCTTACGTTACGAAGAGCGCAAACCACAGCCAGGGTAGTGAAGAGGCAGGTCAGCGTCTTAAAGTCGAAATATCCGAGATATTCAGCATCGGGCGGCACGAATATCATAGTTATGAGCGCAAGAATCAGGGCTATTATCATAACAATGTTGGTTTTTATTATATTCAGCACTCTTTTCATATTCGCTCTCCTTTCTTCAAGCATTGCCTGACTTCAAAATTACCATAGACGATTATATAGTAAACCAAGGAAAAAATCAATAAATTGAGAAAAATATTTTTCAAATAGTAAAAAAGCTTGAATTTTCTGCAATCCCATTTTGAGAGATTGCCTTTGAAATCCAAGCTTTTTGTATCAAATGCTCTGATAAGTCAGGCACATATTTCGTAAAAATCGGTGGTCAGTCAGCCATAAGCTGCCTTACGCAGCTGACAATCATTTCCGCAGTACCCTCAATGCCGAGGCTGGATGAGTTAATCGCTATATCGTAGTTGTCGTACTTGCCCCATTTGTTACCCGTATAGAAATTGTAATATGAGGAGCGGCGTTTGTCTGTCTTGTTGATAACGTCCATAATCTGGGAGGACTTGATTTCGGGGTGTCTTTCTCTTACTCTCTGTTGCCTATGCTCAAGGTCGCCGTATATAAATACCTTGAAAACGTCCTCTCTCTCCCGAAGCACGTAATCCGAGCACCTTCCTATGATAACGCAGCTTCCTGCCTCCGCATAGTCCTTTATAACCTTGGACTGAAGTATAAAAAGCTTGTCGTTAATCGGCATTTTGTATCCGAAGCTCATAGCAGTGCCGAGAACGTTTGAGCCCATAGCAAGGGTGTAAAGCAGGCTGTTTGCCGCAGATTCGTCAGCTTTTTTCAAAATCTCCACGTCAAGATTCCCATGACTTGCCGCATCTGTAATAAGCTGCTTGTCGAAAAGAGGTATGCCAAGAATTTCAGCAACACGCTCTCCTATTTCTCTTCCACCGCTGCCGTACTGACGGGCAATGGTAATTATAATTTTCTTTGGCATAGTCCTATCTCCTTTTCACTTATTTATATAATTATTATACAAAAAAAGTGAAACATGTAAATACTATTTCCGGGAAAAGATAAAAAAATATTGAAAACGTTAGTCGTTTGTGCTAAAATGAAAGCAATCATTTGAGTAAAAATTTACGAAAGACGAGGTGAGACCTCATGCACCTTTTACCATCAAGTTTGATTTCCGAGGTTGACAGGTACGCAGAAAATACCCTTGGTATAAGCCAAATAGAGCTAATGAAAAGAAGCGCAGAGGGAGTCCTTGGCGTCATAAAAAGCAAGCTGCCTCGCGGTGGTAAGGTTGTTATCCTGGCAGGTCCCGGTAATAACGGCGGCGATGGATACGCATTGGCGAAGCTTCTTTCAGGGAGTTATATTCCCAAGGTTTTCGACGTGCTCGGCAAGGGACAAAGGAGCGAGGCGGGGAAATTTTACCTTGATACGTGTATTGAATCGGGAATTGCCGTGGAGGAGTATTCCGGCGACACTCGACAGAGGGAGGAAATCACAAAGGCGGACTGTATAGTCGATGCTGTTTTCGGCACCGGAGTAAGAGGTGAGCTTCCCGAGAAAATAATTGGACTTTGCGATGCCATAGGTCAGGCGAAGGGGAGCTTTAAGATAGCAGTTGACGTGCCTCTCGGAGTAAATCCAGATACGGGAGAGGCTCTGCCCTGCACCCCTCGTTTTGATGCAACGGTGGAGCTTTCCTTCCCAAAGGTGGGGGTAGTGTCATATCCCGCGAAAGAATATACAGGTGAGCTTTTCTATTGTAATATAGGCTTACCAACTAAAAAAATCGCTGAAATTTTTCCATCGGGCTTTACCTTAACCGACAGAGCCTGGGCGAAGGACGTCCTGCCCGAAAGACCGAGAAACTCAAATAAAGGCAGCTTTGGTAAGCTTCTTATAATAGCGGGGTCGGAAGGCTATCCCGGAGCCCCAATTCTATCTGTTGAAGCTGCACTCAGAGGTGGCGTCGGGTATGTTTGCTTCCTCGGCGAGGAGTGGCAGAACAGGGAAATGCTCTTTCATTTTCCCGAGGTAATATACAAAAAAAGAGCCGCATTTGAGGCGCTCACAGATGCCGATATAAAAGAAGCGGTAGCCCTTGCGCAGAATTATACAGCAGTCCTCATAGGCCCGGGAGCGGGGAGAAGCGTCGGTCTTGCCTCTCTGGTCAGAGCTTTTATTGAATCCTCGGGGGCTCCCCTCGTTTTAGATGCAGATGCGGTTTCCTCCCTTTCCCGCCAGCCCCTCGGGGCAGAAGCGCTCCTTGCAAATGCGAAAAGAAACGTGATTATAACTCCTCACCCCGGTGAGTTTGCAACTATAACAGGCAAGAGAATAGCCGAAATACAAGGCAGAAGAATTCCGGAGGCTCGGAGCTTCGCCGAGAAAACCGGTGTTACTCTTGTGCTTAAAGGGGCAGGAACATTAATTGCTGACAGAGGAAGTCTTTATATAAATTCAACAGGCTCTCCTGCTCTTTCAAAGGCGGGCAGCGGGGACTGTCTGGCAGGGCTGATAGCTGCGCTCGTAGCCTCGGGAATGCCTTCCATACAGGCATCAGCTCTTGGCGTATATATACACGGTGCGGCAGGCGATAGCCTTGAAGGGGAATTGTCCTCCCTCGGCGTCACCCCCTCCGACTTGCCTTTAAGAATGGCAAGAATTATAGCTGAGCTTGAAAAAGAGAAGAAAATGTAACTTACTTCTTCTTTTGGAATAGACCATCTATTGCCGGGTTACGGGTGATTGGTCACTTCCAAATCAGACTTTAGGCGTCATAGCTCCAATATAAAAAGCTTCCGCAGCAGAACGAAAATATCTGCTGAGGAAGCTTTTCTGTTAAGCGTACTTTTCCCTTATTGATAGAGCTAAAAAACTGTTTATATCAGGAGGCGAATTTGTTCATAGGAGTGACTTATCACCCTTCGTGCTATATCAAATCAAGGAAAGACGCCAAAGACATTCGGCGGCTGCCTCTCTCGTAAGAGGCTCTTTTACGTTTGACGCCGCACCCGTGTCAAATATTCCAAGCTCAAACATAACCGAAATTTCGTCCTTCGCCCAGACAGGAATCCCCTCTATATTGCTGACGGGAATACCGGAGGTATCCGTTATAGTGCTGATAAGGTTAGCCATAACTATGGCTGCCTCGTAGGTGGTTATGGCATCGTTGGGTCTGAAATTAAGCCCCGCTCCGTCAAAGGAGCCGTTTACGATGCCCTTCTTTTGGGCGGTTGCGACGTATCCCACGAGAGATGCTGGAATATCATCGTTGTCATCAAAGAAGGTGGAGTCAAGGCTTGTGTCAGCCTTAATAGAGAGCGCCTTCATAGCCATAGCTACGAATTCCGCGCGGGTAACGGTCTTTGCGGGGTTGAAATACATATCGTCGCCAATTCTCTCTCCGCTCATAATGCCCATGGCGGTCATGGAAACGGCGGCGTTATAGGATTTCGACTCCAGCATATCGCGGTAAACAACCTCGCTCATTCTTTCGGTAACGTTTATATTTACCTTTGCCACAGAGGAATAATTGCCGTACTCATCTCTTAGAACGTAGGAGAAGGAATCGCTACCTCTGTAATCTGTGTTAGGAGTGTATACGAACTCTCCGTCGCCTCGCTTTGAGTCGAGAAGACCGTTCTTAGGGAAGGAAACGATTATATATTCAACGTCATCTCCCTCCGGGTCCTCACCCTCCATAGAGCCGTAAACCGAAATCCCCTTCTGAGTAGTAACCGAGAGGGTTTTCTCGGCGTCCGTGTTAACCTTCGGCTTATAATTTATTTTGTTTATGAATTTCATAATGCACTCTATCTCAGCTCCGCCTGCAAGCTCGTCAACGGTAAAAGTGAACCTGCTTTCAGCCACCTCTCGGGAAGCGGGGATAAAGGACAACGCAGCGATACTTCTGCGACGGATTGTTTGGTTTTCGCTAACTCTTCTGCCACTTAGCATAAGAGTGCCCTCCGACGAGGATGGAACCGACGTGACCGTTATGCTGCCAAAATCGGTAACGCCGAGAGCGGCCTTGAAATCGGTGTCGGAAAATCCGAGCCTCTGACCGAGAAGGCCTGTTTTTATCAGATTCGTTTCTGCGGCAACCACCGCCGCTCCGCTGCCTACGGTTAAAGCTCCTGCGCCTACCGTCAGGCAGGATGCGATAACCGATAGAATTACCAGGGTTAAAATAATTCTTTTCGTTTTCATTTTTTCTCCTTCCTTTTGCAAAGACGGCAGCTCGGGGGAGGGGGAGCTTATGCTCCGCTTGAACTGCATTCTCGCATTATAAGCTTCGCACCGTGCCCACGCCGGTTTGCCGTCGACTACACTATATTTTCACCTGTATCCATTAGCATTATTCGTTTTGTCCTTAAAATATTTAAAATAGGTTGACAAAGTATTTTATTAGAGTTATAATAGTAGCGTATGTTTTGCGCACATGTGCACGGGGGTGAATGAAAATTGAGCGAAAAGCTTGAAGGCAATCGAAGGAAAATTATTTTAATATCCGCAATCGCTCTGCTTCTTGTAGTAGGTGTAGTTATAGCCCTCGTTATTGTCTTTTCTTCCGTCGGTGCGCCCAGAGAGGTTTTTACCTATGGGGATTATCAGTACGTAGTGCTTGATAATGACAGCTGTGAGATAGTTGGCTATGTAGGTCTTGATTCGGAGATAACTCTGCCTACCGCTATTTTAGGAAGGATTGTCACCTCTGTGGGTGATTTTGCCTTTTACAACAATACGGATTTGAACAAGGTGACCTTAAGCGCCTTTGTGGAAAGAATAGGAGAAAGCGCCTTTGCGTCATTGTCGTACCTGAATGAGGTTGTCTTTAATTCCTCTTTGAGGACGGTGGGAAGAGCAGCATTTGCCGATTCTGCGGAAATTGTGTCGGTTAAGCTTCCTGACGGTGTTGAGGAAATCGGCGATTACGCATTTTTCGGGTGCGTGAATATAAGTGAATTCAAGCTGCCCGATTCTCTGAAGAAGGTAGGGGATTATGCATTCAGCGAATGCAGCCGCCTCAAAAAAATTGAAGCGGGTAGATCGCCCTTTGACATCGGAATGGCGGCATTTTCCTATTGCACTGCGCTCGAGAGCTTTTCCGACGGCGGATATGCGCTGTCAGTTGGAAGCGGAGCATTCTCCTCCTGCACCGAATTGAAAAGCATAGCCCTTGGTGCGAGGGTTGCAAAAATAGGCTCAAACGCATTTTTTGACTGTAATGCTCTTGAAACCATCACAGTAGCACAGAGCAATCCGAGATACACCACCGAAGGTGGAGTTCTGGTTGATAAAACCGAGAAGGTTGTAGTAAAAATGCCATCTCTTAGCTCCGTTAAGGAATACACGGTGCCGGATTACGTTAAAACCATAGGTTACCAGGCGTTTATGAGCTGCTCAGCTCTTGAAAAGGTGGTTTTGCCCGAGGGTCTTGAGAAAATCGACAGCTACGCATTTTATTATTGCGACAATCTCGGTGATTTAAACATTCCCCGGTCGGTAAAATACGTCGGCGGTCTTGCATTTCTTCTTTCAAAATATTATTCAAACCTGACGCATGAATTCGAAATTGTCGGGGACGGTGTGCTTATTAAATATAACCCTCCGAAAAATTCGAGTAACGCCTACGTTGAAACCGAGCATTCCAAGCTTGTTTACAGAGAATCGACCCAGTCGGGCGGCGCCGTTAAAATTGACGGCTTTGCGGTAAAGGTTCCAGAGGGAGTAAAAATGCTTTCCTCAGCCTTTTCGAATTCCTCTATGGTGGTTTCGGTAGATGTGGGCGGCAGTGTGAAGGAGCTTTCGGATTACGCATTTTACAATACGGTTTACGTTGAAAAAATAACCCTTGGCGAGGGGATTGAGAAAATCGGTGACAGAGCCTTTGACAGCTGCAGAATACTTAAGGAAATTAGCTTCCCGAAAAGTCTTCGTGAGGCAGGGGATTATCTTTTCTTTGGATGTAACGGTCTTGAAACCTTTACCGTTCCCAAAAACCTGGGTAAGATTACCGATTATATGTTTGCAGAATGTACCTCCCTTGAAAATCTGACGATAGAAGAGGGCGTCCTTGAGATAGGCTCTTACGCCTTTGCATCTACCACGGCGCTGAAGTCGGTCGCCATACCCACATCGGTAAAGAAAATAGGTAGTTACGCCTTTCTCCTCTCTGCAATAGAGGAGTTTACCTTCCCCGACACCCTTGAGGAAGCGGGAGATTACCTGTTCAGAGAAGCCAAAGCTCTTAAGAAAATAGATTTCGGCAAAAATATAAATAAAATCCCCGTTGGAGTAGCTATGGGCGCTTCGGCGCTTGAGGAAATAGCTGTTCCAAACGGCTGCGAGGCGGTAGGAGATTACGCTTTTGTGGATTGTTTTGCTCTTTCGTCGGTAGAGCTTCCGGGCAGCGTAAAGACAGTAGGTTACGGAGCCTTTGACGGCTGCAATGCCCTTGAGAGCTTCAGAGGCTCGGGCGTCCATCAGATAGACGACTATTGCTTTGCGGGCTGCTCGGCTCTTAAGGACGTGAGCCTTTCTTCGCTGACGACTGTGGGAAGCTATGCCTTCAGAGGCTGCTCTAAAATCGAGGCTATTAACTCTTCGGGTATAACCTCTGCCGGGACAGGAAGCTTTGCCGGCTGTAAAGGAATTACCGAAATCGACCTTTCGTCGCTTAAATATATGCTCCCACCTGAGCTTCTTGCCGACTGTAAGATGCTTGAAAGTGTAAAGCTTAACAGCACTGTTGAGCGGATTGAAAAATCGGCATTCGTTAATTGTATAGCCTTGAAGAGTATAACCCTCCCGGAGGAGCTTCAGGTCGTAGGAAACAGTGCCTTTGCAGGCTGTTCATATCTTGAAAGTGTTGAATTCAATGAAAAGCTTCGTGTTCTTGACGACCAGGCGTTCTATTACTGCTTAAGTCTTAAAGAGATAACAATTCCCGATGGCGTCGAGGAAATCGGATATAACGCCTTTGCGAATTGCGCAAAGCTTCAGCGTGTGTCAATGACCGATACGGTGAAGACTGTTGAGGAGTACGCATTTGCCGAGTGCCCGTCGCTTATCTTCCTCACTCTCTCCGACAGTATAAGTGTAGTAGAGAACAACGCATTTGCAGGATGCACGTCATTAACAAAGGTAAATATTCCCGCAAAGGCGCACACAATAGAGCAATCTGCCTTTGCAGGCTGCTCGGCTCTTATTGAGGTGGTCGCCCCGAAAAATCTCGTTACGGTAGAAAACTACGCCTTTGACGGATGTGTGGCGATTGAAACCGTTAGATACGACGGCGGCGAGGAATTCTTCCTCTCTATCGCCATAGGAGTTGGCAACGAATATTTTATTGCAGGCTATTACGCCGCTCAAAAGCGGGGGTAACTGATATGTTTTGCATTGAATTGGCAGGTTTTCCTATCGCAATAAATAATAAATTCGGCTTTGTAAAGGCGCTATGCAGAAATTATCTTACCGAAAAAGAGCCTATTTTCGAGGTAGAGGCAGAGGAGTGGGAAATCGACCGTGAAATCTCAGCCGATATAGCCCCCGAGGCGCCTTATGCCGAAAGCATTGTCGTGTACCGTAAAATAGCCGAGAGGCTTCCCGAGCTTGGCGCTCTGGTGTTTCACGGCGCAGTGATATCACTCCCCGATGGGTGCTATGCCTTCACCGCAAGAAGCGGAGTAGGCAAAACCACTCATATTATGAACTGGCTTGGCCGCTTTGGTGAAGAGGTTCATATCCTTAACGGAGATAAGCCCATACTGAAGGTGGAGGGCGGCAAAATATTCGCCTGCGGAACACCCTGGCAGGGTAAGGAGGACCTTGGCGTAAACGAAAGACAGGAGCTTTCAGCCATAGCCTTTCTTGATCGTGGGATAGAGAATCTCGGAGAGAAAATAAGCGGTGACGAGGGTGTTATGAGGCTTATGGAGCAGGTGTATATCCCGAAGAACGCCGCTGCCTTGCGGAAAACCTTAGAGCTTGTCGATAAAATACTTGCGGGTGTTAGGCTTTACAAGGTTTTTGTCAATATGGATATCTCCTCAGCTGATACTGTAAGACGTATCCTTGAAGGAAATAATAGAAAATAAATATATTTTAAAAAACAAAAGAAAGCGAAGGTTTTTTTATGTCAGAAATGGAAAAAAGCAGTGCGGTGACCGAAGAGGCACCTGCTCAGGAAAGAGAAATAACGTTTTCGTATCTCTTTGAGATACTCAAGAAAAGCGCATTGTTTATGCTTATAGCGGCAGTGGTTATAGGCGCTCTTGCAGGAGTATATGCGGCATTCTTTATGGCCCCATCCTATCAGGGAACAACGTTGTTTTACGTAAACAATACCCCCTCCGACCAGGGTTATATTTCTCAGGCGCAGACAAATGCGGCTATATCCCTTGCTTCCTCCTGCGTTGGAATGGCTAACCAGGATATGGTTGTAAGACGAGCTGTCGAAGTCGGTAATCTTGCTGAAGAGCTCGGATATGAGGATGAAGACACCTGCGTTCTTGCGGTAAGAAGAATGATAAGCGCAGATAAGGGTGAGAGCGGTACGGTTCTCTTTAACGTTACGGTAACAGCAGGAAGTGATGATGTCGCCTTGAAGGTTATCACCGCTATACAGGAAGTTATGCCCGGTGTTCTTAAGGATATTGCGGGGCTTGAAAATCCCGAGGATACTCCTTTGCTTAAGGTCGTAGGCCCTGTAAACTCCTTAAAAGATATAACAGTTAGTCGCGCATCTGTTATCAGCGCAGTAATTATAGGAGCTGTTGTAGCAGCGGTAGCTGTATACGCAGTGTTCTTCATCAAGACGCATTATGGCAAAAGCAAGGAAGAGCAGTAATAGCTCTGAACCTGCGCTGAGCGTACCCGTAATAGGTAGCATACCTCGCCTCGCACCTCTTGACGGTGAGGGAATTTCAGCATTTGCAAAGAAAAGTACCGACGATATTCCCCGCCGATTTTACGAGGGCGCTGTTTGCTCACCCGGTGATGGAGAAGAGATAAGTCTGGCTTACTCAAGACTTGCGGAGTCGGTGATTAGAGAAGTGGGCGGTGGTGTATTAGCCGTCAGCAGCTTTATCCCCGCAGAGGGAAAGAGTACGCTCTGTGCGAATTTGGCTAACACCCTCGGAGCTTCGGGCAAACAGGTTTTACTCCTTGAATGTGATATGCGGCTGCCATCCCTGTCGAAAATTTTCGGCATAAAGGGTGACCGTGGTCTTTCGGATATTTTAACTTCCCACACGGAGTATTCCGACTCTCTTATACTCACCCCCGAGGGGTGTTATACCGACCTTGTCCTTTGCGGCAAAATCCCAGGGGAGCATAGAGCGCTTTTGACCTCGGAGGTTATGAAAGACCTTATTTCGCACCTCAGAGCTCGGTATGACTACGTAATAATAGACACTCCACCGGTGTCGGAAATTTCCGATGCGCTGGATATATCCTATCTTGTCGATGCATATATTTTACCGGTAAGAGTTGGGTATTCCGATATAAACTGTACCGAGAGGGCTGCGGATATGATAAGGAAGAGTGGAGGAGCTGTTCTCGGCGTGGTTATTCTTGGAAGCGAAGAGATGTAGCCATTCCATCGGCTTTTTCTGTAAATTCCAAAGGTCAAGCAAAGGGAAAACAAAATAAAAATCCGCTTGGATTTCATTTTTCGCAGAACGGGTATTGTCTGCGGGTGAAATCCAAGCGGATTTTTATTATATCAAAAGAAGCTTCATTATTTTTTCTGCAGATATTTCCTCATATCGATAGCGCAGGCGAGGAGAATTATCAAGCCCTTGATAACGTAGAGCATATTCTGGTCTACCGACAGGAAATTCAGTCCTACGAAAATTATTTGAAGCAAAAGAACTCCGATAACGATGCCGCCTATCTTTCCTGTACCACCAACAAAGGAAACTCCGCCTATAACGCAGGCAGCAATGGCATCGCTCTCATAGTTAAGCCCCGTGTAGGAAGCGCTGGAGCCTATTCTCGCTCCCTCTATAAAGCCTGTAAGACCGTAAGTTACTCCGGCTAAAATAAACACGCCTACCACAACCCAGAAAACGTTAACGCCCGAAACGTTTGCTGCCTCCTCGTTTGAGCCCACCGCAAACATATTTCTGCCGAAAACAGTTTTGTTCCAGATAATCCACATAATAACAGTAATTATAATGGAATAAAGTACGTATCTCGGCACGGCTATGCCGCCTATTCTGAATAGGGGCGCTGATATAAAGTCCGTATACGAGGAGTCAAGCCCCGAAAGAGTTTGACCGCCGTTTGAGCCTATCTGAAGATAAAGCAGGGTGATGCCGTATAAAATAAGCTGTGTCGAAAGGGTAACGATGAAGGGATGAAGCTTGAATTTTGCCACAAAAAATCCGTTGACAAGCCCCACCACTGCTCCAACCGCCATAACCGCAAGAATAACGAGCCATACGGGAAGCGGATTAAGGTTCGGGAACATTTTATTCACGTACCCCGAGCTTTGAAGAAGAGATGCGGCAATGCAGGCGGTAAGCCCAACGCAGCGCCCGGCTGAAATATCCGTACCGGTAAGCACGATAGCTCCGCCAATACCGAGGGCTATGGGAAGACGGGCGGCAGTCAGGGAAATAATATTTAGTATAGAGCCTGCCGAGAGGAATCTCGGCTCTATAATGGCAATAATGATTACCGCAAGTGTTATTATTATAAACATTGCGTTATTAAAAAGCGCATCTGTTATTTTTCTTCGTTTTTCTTCGGCGGGTAGCTCACGGAAGCTGTTGAATTTATCCTTTATCTGATTGCCCATTCCGTGAAATGCTCCGCCGATTTTTTCACGAAAACTTTTATTTTCACTCATAATAAACCTCTGCTTTTGCTGCGTCTTTAAACGTTTTTTGTAGCCAGCCGCATAATTTCTTCCTGTGAGCAGTCGGGGCTGACCTCACCTGCAAGGCGTCCTCCGCTCATAACGAGTATTCGGTCGCATATACCGATAAGCTCGGGCATTTCCGAGGAAACAACGATAATCCCGCGCCCCTTTGCGGCAAGCTCGCCGATAAGCTTGTATATCTCGTATTTTGCCATAACGTCGATTCCTCTGGTAGGCTCGTCGAGCAGGAGCACCGCTGGCTCCGTGAGAAGCCAGCGGGAAAATATAACCTTTTGTTGGTTCCCGCCTGAAAGAGAGCGTATCTTAGTCATATCGTCAGGAGTTTTAACTTTTATTTTATCTATATATTTTCTCGTTACATCTCCGATTTTTTTGGCAGATAAAAATATGCCGCGCTTGTATTTTTTAAGGCTTGACACCACAGTGTTTTCACGAATAGAAAGTATTCCGAAAATACCCGTAGCGCGTCTGTCCTCTGTAACGAGGGCGAAGCCGTTTTTTATCGAATCTCGCGGTGATGAGTTGCTGACCCTTCGTCCTTCAAGATAAATTTCTCCGCTTCGCCTTTTAGCGATTCCAAAAAGATTTTCAAGAAGCTCTGTTCGCCCAGCTCCGTCAAGACCCGCAACCCCGAGAATTTCCCCCTTCTTTAAGGAGAAGCTAACGTCGGTGAGATTTGCGTATTCCGAGGAAAGCCCCTCCACACGCAAAAGTTCCTCCCCCGGGGTGTTCTGCTTCTTCGGGTATCTGTTTGAAAGCTCACGTCCAACCATCAGCTTGATTATTCCGCCGGTTGTCAGTTCTGAAGCAGGCTTCGTTGCTATATGTCGCCCGTCCCTCATTACCGTAACGAAATCCGAGATTTTCAGTATTTCCTCCATTTTGTGAGAAATATAAATAATAGCGCAGCCCTTCGCCTTAAGCGAGTCGATAATTCCGAAAAGTCTATTCGCTTCCTCGTCAGAAAGAGAGGAGGTTGGCTCGTCGAACACTATAACCCTTGCGCCGTAGGAAACCGCCTTTGCAATTTCAATCATCTGTCGCTTGGATATAGGAAGAGTGTTTACCTTGGCTGTGGGGTCTATTTTTATACCGAGACTGTCAAAAATTTCCTTAGTGTCCTCGAGCATTTTCTTTCGGTTAACAATAGGCAAAAGATTTGTATATCTCGGGAATCTTCCAAGCCAGAGGTTTTCTGCGACAGTGAGCTTTTCCGCCTGATTAAGCTCCTGATGCACCATAGCCACGCCGCCCTCAAGAGCCTCCTTCGGGCTTTTGAAAAAAACCTCCTCACCGTCAAGGAACACACGCCCCTCGTCCTTTTCGTAAAACCCGAAAAGACATTTCATAAGAGTGGATTTTCCGGCTCCGTTTTCTCCCATAAGAGCGTGAGTCGTGCCACAGTCAACCCGTAGGGAAACCCCGTCAAGTGCTTTAACTCCCGGGAAGGATTTCGTAATATTTTCCATTACCAAAAGCGAGTGCGCCATAACAATCTCCGAATATTATTTTTTATCCTCACCCTCACCCGTGTATATGGAGTAGGGAATATTTACACGGTAAGTGCCCATAACGTTGTCCTTGTCAATTCCGTCGAATTTGTCCTTACCCTCTAACATATTTGAAGCAACCTGCATCATAACCGAAGCCATTCCTTCGGCATCCTGCTTGACAGTGCCGCTCATAGCTCCCGATTTGATTTTTGCAACAGCGGCGCTTGTGGCATCAATTCCGAACACGGGTATAGTCCTGCCTCCGGCGGTATTGTATCCCGCCTCGTTAAGCGCAGAAATTGCGCCCAGCGCCATTTCGTCGTTGTTTGCAATAACAAGTTCCACCATATTTCCCGAGGATTCATTATAGGCGGAGAGTATGGTTTTCATATAATCGTTTGCCGCCTGAGCGGACCAGTTGCCACCTTGGTCAACCAAGTAACCGCCGCTGTTAGCGGAGTCATAGAAAGTGAGAGGCTTCTTTTTTGCCTCAGCGAGAATTTTGTTGCAGTCCTCAACAGCATATTTCGTTCTTGCCTCAGCCTCCGCATTTCCTTGCTGCCCCTTGAAAAGAACGTAGCTTATTTTACCGTCGCCGTTAATATCGTAGTCCGAGTAGTTCTTTGTAAGGAAATTGCCGATAAGCTCTCCTTGCATATGACCCGCCATTTCGTAGTCGGTTCCTATAAAGGCACATTTATCGTAGCTTTTGATAACCTCCTCGCTAACCGAGCGGTTAAAGAATATAATAGGAATATTTGCCGCCTTCGCCTTTGAAATTATGGTTTTAGCAGCATCGTCTGACCCCGTGTCAACCACGTTTACCGCAAGGAGTCTTGAGCCCTTTGCGATGGCGGTATCCACCTGCTCTGTTTGAGTTGATTGAGAGCTGTTCGCATCGTAGTTGTTATATTTAAGTCCCTTTTCCTTAAACATTTTATCCATAGCGCTGCGTACGCTTGAGATGTAAGTGTCGCTGTATGTGTAATAAAATACCGAAATTTCTCCCTCACCCATACCTCCGCAGGAGGGGAGTAGTGAAAGCGCCAGTGTGATTAGCAGCAAAAGAGTTACAATTCTTTTCATAAAAAAATCCTTTCTTCCCGAATAAAGGTCGGTTGACTTTATAATTTGCAAATTTTCCCGCCTTTATACCGCAAAATCAAAAGTCCTCTTGAAAAACAGTCAATATCGTGTTAAAATATAAAAAAAGAGAAAGGAGAGGCGTAATGATAAAAACCGATATAACAGTTGGAATAAACTATACCGTCGATGACATAAAGGCAGCCTTGTGTCGCACTTTGCCGATTTCGACAGAAGAAATAAGGTCGGTTGAAATATGTAAAAAAACTCTGAAGCTTGGCGACGGCTCTCCTTCCTTTCGTCTGAGTGTTGCAGCGCAGCTTTCTCCCGAGCGTGAGGCGGGGCTCTTAAAAATGAAAAAAAAGGTCTCTCCTTATGAAAGACCCGAGTTTTCTGTACGCAAATATAAGGGAGGCGCCCGTCCCGTCGTGGTGGGAGCAGGGCCTGCAGGGCTGTTTGCAGCGCTTGTTCTGGCGGAGTCAGGCGCGCGTCCTATAATTCTTGAGAGGGGAGAGGCGGTAGAGGAAAGAGAAAAAAGAGTAAAGGGATTTTTCCTCTCGGGAATTCTCTCCGAGGAGTCAAACGTTCAGTTTGGCGAAGGGGGAGCAGGAGCTTTTTCTGACGGTAAGCTGAAGGTTGGCAGTATGGATAAATATAAATATAAGCTACTGTCCGAGTTCGTAGAGGCTGGAGCGCCGCCTGAAATTCTTTATACCGTGGGGGCGCATTTAGGCACCGATAAGCTGCCGCAGTTAGTAAAAAGCATAAGGGAAAAGGCTAAATCCCTCGGAGCGGAATTTATATACGGGGCAAGGCTTGTACAAATACAGACAAAGGACGGCTGTGTATGCTATGCAGTATATAAAAAAGGTGGAAAAGAGGAAAAAATACCCACTGACAAAATAATTCTCGCGGCAGGGCATAGCGCCGCAGACGTTTTTTCTATGCTTTATTCAATGAACGTTCCAATGGTGGCAAAGGGCTTTGGCATAGGTATGCGAGTGGAGCATAAGAGAGAGCATATAGATAAGCTGATTTACGGGGCATCTGAATATTCGGGTATCCTCGGCGCAGCTTCCTATCACTTGGTCACTCACCTTAAGAGCGGGAGGAGCGTGTATAGCTTTTGCATGTGTCCCGGCGGAGTTGTCGTCCCTGCGGCAAGTGAGGGCGGAGGTGTTGTGACTAACGGCATGAGTGAGTATGCAAGAGACGGTGAAAACTCAAATTCGGCTCTCCTTGTATCTATGACCCCTGAGGATTTTGGCAGTGATTCCCCTTTAGCAGGTATTGCATATCAGAGAAAAATCGAGCGGTTAGCCTATCTTTCGGGCGGCGGCTCATATAAAGCGCCCTTTATCGGTATGAGAGAGTTCTTAAAGGGAGAATCTCCCGTTACGGGAGGCTCCGTTACCCCCTCGTATCTTTGCGGAGTGACTGCTACCGCCGCCGAGGATTACCTTCCTGAGTGCGTTACACAGTCTTTACGGCAGGGGATTTGCGACTTCGACGATTGGATTCCCGGCTTCATTACGGATAACGCAACCCTTACAGGCGCTGAAACCCGCTCCACCTCACCCGTGAGAGTTTTAAGGGGAGAGAACTATCAGGCTCTTAACGTAAAGGGGCTTTATCCTGTCGGTGAGGGTGCCGGCTATGCGGGAGGTATTGTGTCAAGCGGGGTTGATGGGATAAGATGCGCCGAGGCGATTGTGTGCGAAGGCGGAATATGACCTTTTGCGTTGTACGATAATATCTAATGTAATGAAATTTTCTACACTGCTTTTGGCAGTGAAAAAGAGAACCGCAGAGCTAATCTGCGGTTCTCTTTTTATTTTATATAGCCCATTCTCCGTTCTTGAAAATGACCGTTTCGCCACCGTCCTCGGAAATTCCCGTGATACAGAGGTCTTCTGTTCCTATCATAAAGTCAACGTGAGTTACCGAATCGTTGATTCCAAGGGCGTGAGCTTCCTCGTCAGTGTATTTCTCGTAGTCACGAAGAACACCTGTGAAGCCCATTCCCAAAGCAAGATGGCAAACTGCGTTTTCGTCGTAAAGAGTGCTGTAGAACAGTACGCCGCTTCTTCTTATAGGAGAGGAGTAGGGAACGAGTGCGCATTCGCCAAGGAAGGCTGCTCCCTCGTCGCTTTCAATAATCTCCTTAAGCATATCAGCTCCCACACGAGCACCGCTCTCAACAGCGCGTCCGCCTTCAAATCTTATGAAGAAATCCTCTATAAGCTGACCGCCGTAGGAAAGAGGCATAGAGGAATAAACAATACCCTCGGCCTCTCCGGATTTAGGAGATGTAAATACCTCCTCTGTTGGAATATTGGGGTTGAAATAAACACCGCGCTGTGTCTTTTCGCCGCCTGCCATAAAGGTTGCCTCGGGAATAAGACCAACCTTAAGGTCGGTACCGTTGCCTGCCTTATAAACCAGGCTTCTTAAGTTAAGAGAGTTGAGCTTTTCGCACTTATCACTAAGATTTGCGTTATGCTCACGCCAAGCGGCAATAGGGTCGCGGTCAACTCTTGAAACGTCAAGAATAACCTCCCAAAGCTTTTCAACAGCAGCCTTCGGCTTCAGCTCGGGGAATACTTTCTTTGCCCAGCCCTCACCGGGAACGCCGGCAATGCACCACTGATATCTGTTTTCCATTCTTCTTCGTATAGGCTTGATAGCCTTGGCACGCGCCGCTCTCGCCTTTGCATATTTGCTCTGGTCAACTCCCGCAAGTCCGTCAGGGTCTTCTGATGTCAGGTAAATTTTTGCAGGAAGAACCTCTGCCTGGCGCTCCCACTTTCCTATCTGCCAGTCTTCAAGTGTTGAGAGAGTTTCGTCTGAGCAGTATTTTACGTGGAGGGCTTCAAGAGGCTGATAGGAGAAATCAACGGAAACCTTCTTAGCTCCCAGCTTGTAGCATTCCTCTACTAAAAGCTTTACAAATTCAGGCTGGTCAAGCTCTGCGTTGATTATTACCTCCTGACCGCGCTTTACAGCGGCGCCTACCTTTGCGATAAGCCTTGCGTATCTTTTAAGTCTTGTCTTGTTCATATATTAGCCTTTCTTATTTAAGTTCTTCAAGAACCCTTTTTATAAATTCAAAAACTCTTACCGAGGAGGATATTGAAAGATGCTCGTCGGTGGTGTGAATATCGTAGTTGTCGGGACCAAAGGAAATACAGTCAAGCCCCTCTATTGCATCGGAGAAGAGCCCGCATTCAAGCCCTGCGTGAATTGTAACAACCTTTGCTTCCTTGCCGTACATCTCACGGTAAACCCTACAAGCGGTATCACGAAGGGCAGATTCGCTCTTGTACGCCCAGCCGGGATAGTCGCCTCTTTCGGAGTATTCTGCGCCCACTGAGTTTGCGGTATTCTTAATTCTTTCCGCAAGAGCCCGCTTCTCCTCGCTTTTTGAGGAGCGAACGGATACGCAAAGAGTAAACTCTTCATCCGCAAGCCTTACGATTCCGCAATTGGAGGAGGTTTCGACAAGCCCCTCAATATGAGGATTCATAGCAGTAATTCCGTAAGGCGCACCGCAGCCAAGCTTAACGATTTTTTCGCTTGACTCTCTGTCGCAGGGGGGCGTGTCAAATTCTTCGTTTTTAAGCTCGATGGAAATATTCGGGTCGCTCTCCTTATATCTTTCCTTGATTTCCTTTGAAAGTGTCAGCGCAATATCTTCGGCGCCCTCTGTGTAAGTAATGAATTTTGCAAAAAAGTCGGTGGGAATTGCATTGTCGGCAACGCCGCCCGCAGCCTCCGCTACATAGGTGTCCCCGAGGGCGGCTAAAATTTCAAAGCCAACCTTTATAGCATTTGCCCGACCTCTGTCGATTTCAACGCCGCTGTGGCCGCCAAGAAGCCCAGATACGGTGAGCTTGTATTTCTTACCGTGAATAGGAGCTTTTGTCCTTGTAACCTTAAGAGTGGAGTCGGTTCTTACTCCGCCTGCGCAGCCTGCAGTGAAAATGCCCTCGTCGTCAGAGTCCACGTTGAGAAGAATTCTTCCCGTAAGGACGGATTTATCAAAGGCGGCGGCTCCGAGCAAACCAATCTCCTCGTCGGAGGTAAATAGCGCTTCTATTGTGGGGTGCTTGATGGTGTTGTCCTCAAGTAGCGCTAAAGCGTATGCCACGGCAATTCCGTCGTCACCGCCAAGGCTCGTGCCATCGGCTCTGAGAAAATCTCCGTCGGCATAAACGTCAATGCCGTCCCTCGTCAAATCCTTCTTCGAGTCTGATGTCTTTACCGCAACCATATCCGTATGCCCCTGAATAATTACACCGGGGCTGTTCTCGTATCCTTCGCTTGCGCTTTTTCTGATAAGCACGTTGTCAGAAGTATCCCTTATGCAGAAAAGCCCCCGCTCATTGGCAAAATTCACAAGGTAGTCCGCAATTCCCTTGGTGTTTCCAGAGCCGTGAGGAATTTTTGCGATTTCCAAAAAATAGTGGAAGAAGCGCTCGTTTGGCCAATCCGAATTTAAATCTTTCATAAAATCTCCCGTGTTAAGGCGCAATCATACAATAGAGTATCTTGCGCTACTTTTAAATCTCTTATATATTTTACACTAAACTACTCTCTTTTTCAAGCACTTATGTTGACATTTGAAAGAAAAAGTTATAAAATATAAAAAAACAGGAAAAGACATATCCGTGCTTCGGAAAGGAAAATAATATGAAAAACACAAATTCCGCTCTTTCGAGCTTTTTAAAGGAAGCAAAAACTCCGTATCACGCAGTAGGAGTGATTAAGGAAAGACTTCTTGCTGAAGGATACGAGGAGCTTTATGAAAGTGATTCTTGGAGTCTATGTGACGGAGGAAAGTATTTTACCGTAAGAGGCGGAGCTTCGATTATAGCCTTCCGCAACGAGGGCTTCGGCTTTATGGTTACCGCAACTCACTGCGATTCGCCCTCGTTTAGAGTAAAGGGTGAGCTTGAAGGGCGTGACTATATTCGTCTTGACGTTGAAAAGTACGGCGGACCTATAAATTATTCCTGGCTTGATACCCCCCTGTCAGTAGGAGGAAGAATAGTCGTAAAAACCGAGGGCGGCGTTGAAGCAAGACTTGCCGACATCGGAGATAAAACCGTGGTTATTCCAAGCCTTGCCATTCATATGAGGCGTGACGTTAACGACGGATGTAAGCTTAACGTTGCCTCGGATATGATTCCCTTAGCGTCGCTTCGCACCTCGGAGATAAGACTGCTTGATTTGATAGCGGAGAGCGCAGGTGTTGACAAGTGTGATATTATATCCTACGACCTTCAGCTCTTTTCTGCGGCCGAGCCTGTCCTGGTAGGTCTTTCTGACGAATTTTTGCTCTCATCGAGAATCGACGATTTGAGTTGCGTATGGGGTTGTCTTGAAGGCTTCCTTTCGGCACAGAAGGCAGGGTCCTGCCCTGTACTTGCGGTCTTTGATAATGAGGAAACAGGCTCCCACACAAAGCAGGGCGCTGCCTCTACCTTCTTAAGAGATACCCTTATGCGTGTGAGCGGCAGCGAGGAGGAATACAACAGAAGAGTGGCATCGGGCTTTATGGTATCGGCAGATAATGCCCACGCATTCCATCCAAACCATCCCGAGCTTGCAGATAAGGAAAATGCCCCCACACTTGGCGGCGGCATAGTTATAAAATACAACGCAAACCAGAAATATACCACCGAGGCGGTGTCTGACGCTATCTTCCGTGAGGTGTGCCGTATGGCAGGAGCAGAGGTGCAGAGCTTTTATAACAGAGCAGATATGGTAGGTGGCTCAACCCTCGGCTCTATATCCAACACGAAGGTGTCATTGAGAACAGTTGATATAGGCTTGCCTCAGCTTGCAATGCATTCCTGCACAGAGCTTATGGCTATGCGTGACGCAGAGCTGCTTGTCCTCGCTATGAAGAAATTTTATTCAACCGATCTTGAGGTAAAGGGCGAAAGCATAAAAATCAAGGGCTGATTTTAAAGAGATTTTGCGCTATACGAGCAAAAAAGAGGCTGTCGCATTTAAGCATAACCGAATAATTAGCGTGTTATCCTTAACGGAGAACACGCAAGTGAATTGCAACATCACGGTTGCATGAATTGAAAGCTGCGCTTTCATGAGTTGCCTGTGGCATGAATTGTGCCTTTGGCACATTGGTTGCAATTCAATTCATGGAGGAGGCATGCCGACGAGAAATCATGGCGAAGCCAATTCATGATGCGTCAGCATCAATTCATCTATAAAAACAAACAGAGCAAGAATAGAA
>JAEIGA010003370.1_pt1 | contig 25056 bp, 25 predicted proteins | sample 9270691 | NCBI WGS metagenome assembly JAEIGA01 (sample SAMN17057246, study PRJNA624740) | gut metagenome | biome: biome; isolation source: fecal sample | host: Bos grunniens | place: China: Xizang | collected 2019
CATAGATAACTGTTTTATCATAAGATGTTCCATTGATTGGTAGAATAGTATATTTAACATTACCAATTCCACATTCAGAAATTAAATAACTACTAACTTTTGTAAAAGCATCAAATAATGTTTGAGCATCAACAAGTTTTGGAAAGGAAAGGATTAAACGATATTCATTCTTAATCTCGTTAACTTTAACATTTTCTAAAGATCCTAAAAATAAATCCTTATTAGTATCATCAACATTTGATAGATTAAGAATATTAATCCATTTTTCGTTTTGTATACTCATATTTTCTCCTTTCTATTTATATTTCATTCATATCATTATCTTTAACTATAAAGATTTTAGTAAATTTTTCTTCATAAGTAGGTTTAACTAATCGTTCATGATAAGAAAAAACTACTTCAGGGGGTAAATATAGTTCATTTGGATTTTCGTTACGAATTTTAACACGTTCCATACAAATATTAGGATCAGTATCAAAAAAATAACCTATTAACTCAAAAGGTAAATTATCAATTGGATTATTATCAAAATGAGCTAAAACATTAACTAAAAAACGTTCGCGAACTTTAGGCGTAATGTTTGTTGCATCGAAAATAACATCTTGATTATTTTTAATACATTCAGCACATAAACGATATACTTCAGGCCAAATATTTTCTTCAGGCCAATCAGGATTGGCTTGTCTTACGCGGTCTGTTGATACAATCATTATATTTTCCTTTTTTGATAATTGATTGGAGAAAGTACTTTTTCCACTTCCTTGAATACCTATCATTAAATGAACTTTAGCCATAAATACCTCAACTAGTTAATAAATCTTCGATATTGTAAACTTGCGTTGCAAGTTTATCAATAAATTCTTTTTCATGGGAAACAAAAATTACTGTTCCCGGATATTGTTTTAAATATTTTAATAAATCTTCTTTTGCAACTTTATCTAAGTGGTTTGTTGGTTCGTCAAGTATTAAAACATTTGCTTTTTTAAGCATAATTTTGCAAAGTTTTAATTTAGACTGTTCTCCACCTGACAATGTTTTTATTGGTTGCATTGCTAAAAAGTTAGTTAAACCAACTTTTGCAAGTACATTTCTAATACTTTTATCATCCATTAAAGGATAAATATTTCTAATTTCTTGCATTGGTGTTAAATCCATATTTTCGAAATTATGTTCTTGTTCAAAATATGCAATTAAAGCATCATCAACAAAATTATAGCTTCCAGAAATTGGTTTTAATTCTCCAATAAGTGTTTTTAAAAGGGTTGACTTTCCAATACCATTAAACCCAGTTATCGCAAGTTTTGTTCCACTTTTAATAAAGAAACTCATTTCTGGTAAAAGTGAAAAATAATATCCAATTTCTAAGTTCTTTACTTCTAAAAACTTTTGCGATGCAATTGGTTTATAATTAAATGTTAAATGGATATGAACATCACTTGATTTTGGTTTTTCTAAAACTTCTATTTTTTCTAACTTTTTCTCTCTACTTTTTGCCATTTTTGCAGTTGAAGCTCTAGCTTTGTTTTTATCAATATAGTCTTTTAATGCATTAATTTCTTTAACTTGTTTTTTATATTCATTTTCGTAATTTAATAAAGCTTGTTCTTTTTTTACTAGATAAGTTTGATAATTACCTTTATATTTTGTAATCTTAGTGTTTTCAATTTCAATAATTACATTAACAACTTCATTTAAAAAAGTTTGATTGTGAGAAACAATCAAAAAGTTTCCTTTATATTCTTTTAAATATTTAACAAGCCAATCAATATGTATTGTATCTAAAAAGTTAGTTGGTTCATCTAGAATTAACAAATCTGGTTGTTCTAAAAGAAGTTTTGCAAGGATAACTTTCATCTTTTGACCACCAGATAAATTCCCTAAAAGAGTACTCATTCCATACTTTGTAATACCAAGACCACTTGCGATACGAGCGATTTTCGAATCTAACGCATAAAAATCTTTGGCATTTAATTCATCGTTTAGTGCTGAAGTTAGTCTAACATATCTGTCAACAAGAACCTCATCACTCGTTTTATTTAATATTTCCAAATATGACTTTAATTCTTTATCTTTTTCATATAAATCTAAGAATGCAAGTTTTAAATATTCATCAATTGATATTTTTTTATTAATCTTCATGTATTGGTCTAAATAACCTACTTTAATGTTTTTATCAAAATCAATACTTCCAGAGTCAGGGATAATATTACCACATAAAATATTAATAAGGGTTGATTTTCCAACACCATTATTACCAATTAAACCAATTTTTTCGTTTGGTAATATTCTAAAATTTGCATTATTGAAGATTTTCTTTCTCTCAAAAGATAAACTCAAATTTTCTACATTTAACAACATGTTTTCACCTTTTTGTCTTATTATTATACCATTTAAAAAGTTTATTGTAAAGGAACAAGATACAAAAAAATAAAGAACGAAAAATAGTTTTTTCGTTCTTCTTTTTATATTAAATTTATACTTTTATTTTTCGGCAGCTTTTAAAATAGCTGTTGTTGTTGCGATAGAGTTTGTACTTCTATCGTAATATTTAATAGTAATTTCTTCACCAATTGTATAATCAACTAAACTATTTAATTTAGCAGCTATAACATTAAATGCTGTAATCTTTTCACCATTAAATTCTAAAATAATATCATCTTTTCCAATACCTGTATTAGATAAACTATATCCAGGAAGAACATCTTCAGTTACATATAAACCATATGGTTTTTCTCCTAAATAAATTTCAGTAGGAATTGTTTTTAGATTATTTGCGAAAATCACTGCAGGTGTTAAATCTCTTACTTCAATTGTAGTAATACCTAATCTAGGTCTAACAATATCAATATTTTTTTCGATATGATCAATAATAACAGTTTGAACAACATTTGAAGGAATTGCAAATCCCATATTATCTGTATCAATACCATTTACTGATAATAATTTTAAACGGTTAATTCCTAGTAATTTACCATCAATTGTAAATAATCCACCACCTGAATTACCAGAATTGATAGCAGCATCATGTTGAATATAAACACCTAAGAAATCATTAACGCCATCTTCATCTAAGTCTTCGTTATAATATCTTACTGGACCACTTACAACACCAAATGTTGTCGAATTAAAATATTCAAGCCCTCTAGGGTTACCAATAGCAATTACAATATCACCACGTTCAATATCATCAGAATCTGCGAATTCAACAGGATCAATGTATGTTGTATGTTCAAAAGTTAATAAAGCAAGGTCTACTTTTTCATCATATCCAATAAGAGTAGCCTTAATATCTACATCTTCATATCCATAATAAACATAATAAGTAAGCATCGCTTTACCAGTTGTATCTTCATTTTCAATTACATGATGGTTAGTAATTACATAGTATTTGAAACCAGAATTATTTGGAAGTTGTTCGCGTTTATAAATAACACCACTACCAACTGAAATATCATCTTCAGAAGGGAATTTTTTTCCATTTATTTCTACTTCTGTTAATTCTTTTGTTCTAATTCCAACACAAGCACTTTCAACTGATTTAACTGTTTCAGAAATAGTATTTTGAAAATCAGTTATTGTTATATCTTCGTACTCTACTACTTTGTTAGTTACTTCATTATTAACATTTACATTAATATTTGCATTACCACATGTACAATCAGTTGTAGTTACAGCTTCACATGATACAAGAAAAATACAAATTAATGCAAAAATTAAAGTTTTTCCTAATCTTTTAATGTTAAACATAGTTATCTCCTTATAAATAAAAAATGCGTTGTACATATTGAGGGCAGAATACAACGCATTACCACTATAAGTGTACTTGTATTATACCTCTCATATATTAAATTTTCTTAACTAAATTATAAACAAATTATAAATTATTTTATCGGCATTTCAAAATAGAATGTACTGCCTACATTTTCAACAGAATCTACACCATAATTAAAGCCATGGTACTCAAGTATTTCTTTAATAATTGATAGCCCAAGGCCTGTTCCTTGAGTAGAACGTTGTAATCCTTTATCAACGCGATAGTATCTTTGCCAAATAAATTCAAGATGTTCTTTCTTAATTCCAATACCATAGTCTTTTACTTTAACAATGTAATTAATATCATTTTTTTCTAAAATAACATCTACTATCTTTTTATCACCACTATAGTTGATTGCATTAGAAATGAAGTTATAAATTACTTGTTCTATTTTGCTTTTATCAGCTTCAACATAAGCTTCTTGAACACAAGTAAGCAAGTTAATTTGAACATTTGTTGATTCAAAGAATTTATTTTGTCTTTCAACAATTGCTTCAAGAAGTTCTTTTAAATTAAATCTTATAAGTTTTAACTCTTCTGTTCTTGATTGAATTCTTGATAAACTAAGTAAATCATTTACAAGAGCACTAAGGCGTTTTGTCTCATCTACAATTATCTGAATATTTTCATCTGTAATTTCTTCAGGCATATCTTTCATCATTTCTGCATATCCAGAAATTAAAGTAAGTGGCGTTCTTAGGTCATGAGAAACATTAGCTATTAACTCTTTTTGAAGAGTTTCTGTTTTCTTTAGTTCTTCTATTGTATGATTCAAAGTATTATTTAATTCAGTTATTTCTAAATAACCTTTACCTTTAAACTCAATATCAAGATTACCTTTTGCCATTAATTGAGCAGATTTATTAATAGATATAATTGGCTTTGAAATAGTTCTTGACATTAAAATCGCAACAATAATTGCAAGTATAATTATAATAATTGAAATGTAAAGTATTTGGTATTTCATTGCACTTACAGCTGGTTCTACCGGAGTAAGACGTGAATCGACAATAACCATATATGAACTATCTAAGAAAGTTCCACATATTAAATAATCTCTTTCTTGTGCTCTACTATCTTTAACTACCATTGTTTGAAACATTGGGTCAGAATTATCTTTAAAAATTATATAGAAAAAATCTTCGTCAACATTTCTTGCTTTGTCCCAAATTTCGCCAATTTCTTCAGTCAATTCTATATTTGAACCACCACTATCTGGTCCAAAAATTTTAACAATATTATTTTCACCTTTTTCATAGATGTAAATAGAGGCTTCATTATCTTTTGATATTTCATTAAGTTTATTACTTAATAAGGTTGAAATTGTAATCTTTCCATCTTCTTTTTGTTTAGATATTTCATTTGTTACATCAAGAGTTAAATTATTAATTTCATTTGTTTTAATTGCACGATAAAAATCATCTAGTAAAGTTATTTGGAATACTGCAAATAGCAAAACGATTGCACCTGCAAATATGATAATATAAAAGAATAGTTTCCACTTTAAACTTATCTTATCTTTTTTCAAAGCGATATCCAACCCTTCTTATTGTAATAATGTTATCAGCATATTCTCCAATCTTTTTTCTCATTGATTTGATATGAGTATCTAGCGTACGTTCATTAGTATGGTCATTTGATCCCCATATTTTTTCTAGGATTGATTCTCTTTTTAATGCTACATTCATGTTTTCCATTAAGTAAACAAGTAGTTCATATTCTTTTAATGTTAAATCAATTTTGTTTTTGTTAACGTAAACACTATGTTCTGATAAATTTATTATAAGACCATTATATTCAAGTATTCTCTTAGTCTCTTCAACCTGATTTTGTTTATTTGAATAACGATTTAAAATAGCACTAATACGCATCATTAATTCTTTTGGAGAAAATGGTTTAGTTACATAATCATCAATACCAAGATCAAAACCATAAAGTTTATCATATTCTTCACTTCTAGCTGAAAGTAAGATAACCGGAATTGAAGTAAACTTTCTAATTTCCTTTACCGCAGTAAAACCATCAATTTCTGGCATCATAATATCCATTACAATTAAATCAAAAGCTTCTTTTTTTGCAAGTTCAATTGCTTCTTTGCCATTATATGCTTCTTTTGTCTCATATTTTGAAAAATGAGCATATTTTTTTATAAGTTCTATAATTTGAATTTCATCGTCAACAATTAATAATTTAGCCATTAATAATAGCCTCCTATTATCTTTTGTTATATTATATCATAATTGTAAAATAAAAACCTTATTTTTAATTAAAATTATGTTATTGTTTGATTTTTTTAAGGATAAATAGTATAATATTCAAGTGTTATTTTGGAGGTATATATGGATAATAGTACAAAACTTGGAAAAACCCCAATCCTAAAGCTAATGGCAATAATGTCAATTCCTGCAATGTTTTCTATGCTTGTACAAGCACTTTATAACATTGTTGATAGTTTCTTTGTAGGAATGATTTCAGAAACCAACAATGAAATAACAGCACTTAACTATGCTTTTCCTTTACAAATGATTTTCTTTGCGATTGCTCTTGGAATTGGGATCGGAACAAATTCATTAATTTCAAGAAAGCTTGGAGAAAACAATCAAAAAGAGGCATCTAAAGTTGCTCAAACTGGTTTATTGCTTGGTGTTTGTGCAATTGTTATAACAGCTTTATCTAGTTTATTCTTACCTAAATTATTTATGATGATTTATAAGGATGAATCTGATACTATTAAAAATTTATCTATTGACTATCTAACAATTGCAATGGGATTTAGCTTCGGGATGTTTGTAGAAACAATATTTAATAAAATCTTACAAAGTACAGGAAACATGAAAGTTCCTATGTTTAGTCAACTTATTGGTGCTATTACAAACATTATTTTAGACCCTATCTTTATCTTTAAAACAGGTACAACTTATGCAACACCATTCGGTTTTGATTTTAATATGCCATTTGGTTTCGGCCTTGGTGTAAAAGGTGCCGCAATAGCTACTATAATAGGTCAAATAATTGCAGGTATATTTGTATTATGTATTGCACTTTTCAAAAAACAATCTGTTTCATTTAATTTTAAAGGCTTTAAACTATCATTTAATGTAATTAAACAAATCGTAAGCGTTGGTATAGCTGTAACAATTGTTAATAGTATTAACTCTATTTCAACAATGATTTTAAACAAAATCTTCGAAAATGTTAAAATTCAAATCGGAGACGAGTTAAAGAATGTTGGAGCAACCGTACTTGGAACTTACTTTAAACTTCAATCATTTATTTTTATGCCAATCTTTGGTATGAACCAAGGAGTTATGCCAATTCTTGGATATAACTATGGTGCAAAAAAGGCAAAACGTTTCAATCAAACATTTATTTATGCATTAATATTTGCACTTATTATCATGATAGTTGGACTTCTTCTTTTCCAATTTGCGCCAAAACAACTTCTAAGCATTTTATTAAGTGGCGAAGAAGTATCAAGAGGTGTATGGGCACTAAGAATCATTTCTCTTAGTTTCTTTGCAGCTGCTGGAAATATTATTGTATCTTCTTTATTCCAAGCAATCGGACATGGATTTAAATCAGCTGCTCTTAATCTTTTAAGACAAGCATTTATCTTAATTCCTCTTGCTCTTGTAATTTCTTTAGTTTTTAAAGAGCTAAATTATGTTTGGATTGCATTCCCAATTGCAGAATGGTTAAGCTTATTAATATTCTCATTTATTACAATAAGAACTATTATAAAATTAAATAAAGAGATGAATAAAAAAGAGATTGTCATTTAAATAAAAGCTGTTTTATAAACAGCTTTTTATTTTGCATTAATTTTAAAATAATGATATAATAAATTAGTTATAAAGGAGGTATTTATGAAACCTTTAGCATACTTAATGCGTCCAATGACATTTGATGACATTGTTGGCCAAGATCATCTTGTTGGAGATGATGGTGTAATCAAAAAAATGATAAGCAAAAATTGCCTATTTTCTTTTATACTTTACGGCAATCCAGGATGTGGAAAAACAACTATTGCCGAAGCAGTTTGTAAGGAAAGTAAATTTAGATGGTTTAAATTTAATGCATCAACTGATAATAAAGATGCACTTAAACAAATAGTTGCTGAAGCTCGCTTTTGTACTGATGCAATAATTGTTGTTGATGAAATTCATCGTATGAAAAAAGATATTCAAGACTTTTTACTTCCATTTGTTGAAGATGGAACTCTTACAATGATTGGTCTTACTACTGTAAATCCATATCATTCAGTAAATCCTGCAATTCGATCAAGATGCCATATTTATAAACTTAATGACTTAAAATATGACGATTTATATAAAATATATGAAAGAGCACATAGTCTAAAAGGTGAAGATATTAAGATTGATGATAATGTTGTTGAATACTTAATTAACATGTCAAATCTTGAAATCAGAACATTTATAAATACTTTTGATACTGTTGTAAGCACATGTTCAACTGATCACATAACAATTGATGATGCAATTAAAATTGTTCAAAAAGCAAATGTAAATATCGATGATAACGGTGACAGTTACTATGATACTCTAAGTGGTTTTCATAAATCTCTAAGAGGAAGCGATCCTGATGCTGCACTTCATTATCTTGCAAAACTGCTTGAATCAGATGACTTACAAAGCATCTTTAGACGTCTTCTTTGCGTCGCTTATGAAGATGTAGGTCTTGCAAATCCAACACTTGCCCCAAGAGTAAAAGCAGCTTGCGATGCTGCTAAAGAATTAGGTTTGCCAGAGGCACGTTTACCACTTGCAGCTATTACTATTGAACTTGCCCTTTCACCAAAATCAAACAGCGCATATCTAGCATTAGAAAAAGCAACTGAAGATATTAAGAATGGAAAGAGTGGTTCTTTACCACTTCATTTAAAAAACACTTATTCTTTCGACCCAAGACAAACAAGTTATAAATACCCTCATGACTATCCAAATAGTTATGTTGTTCAACAATATTTACCAGACATTTTAGTAGGTTCAAAGTACTACATTCCAAAGGTAAATTCTAAGTTTGAACAAGGCCTAAAAGATAGATATGACTTCATTGAATCATTAAAGAGAGCTAAATAGTTTAGCTCTCTTTTTCTTTTGCTTTTATGTAGTTGTTGTTTAATTCATCTTCACTCATTAAAAGTAAACTTATTCTAAATATTAAATCTTTATCCTTATAAAATCCTTCAATATCATTAGTTAACACTTCAAAATAACTGTTATCTATCATTTTATTTGATAAATCAAAATCATTTTTAAGAAGTATTTTTTTCTCAACAGAGCCTAAAAATATTGATGAAACCATTGAATCTTTAGTAAGTGTCATTATAATATTAATACCAGCTATTTTACAAGTTTGGACTATATAAAGAAGTTTATCAAAATATCCTTTTTCATAAAGAATATTTTCAACCCCAGTTATAAAATAAGTTTTTTTTGCAATCTTTTTAGAAAAATAAAGATTATATTCATCAATATTCATTTTATGATGTAAATTTAGAAGTTCCAAATTATGATCTATCTCATCTACTATTTGACTAAGTGCATCAAAATCATTACTAACGTTTATGTTTTTTATTTCAAATTCTGAATATTCACAACTAACATCAATCAACATTGTATTATTAATATTATATTTTTTCTCTTTTGATACAAATAAAATAATACTTAAAATATATTTTCTTATTAAACTTTGATTTTCACCAATTATAAGTAAATTATCATCAAGTTCAACTAATAGATTTCTATCATCAATTCCAAGAATATATGTAAGAGTTGTTTTAGAAATATTTTTTGAAGCTCTTTCTAGACTAAGGGAGCTTGGATTAATTTTATTAACTTCAATTATTACTTGTTCATTAAAACGATCATATTTTATTAAAAAGTTTTCACCGAGCTTATCTTTAATTGTATATTCTAGTACTTTATAATTAATTTCATATTTTGTCTTAATAAAGAAATTAACAATATGTTCACAAATTAAATATGTAATGTTTTGAACTTCAACATCTAAGTGTTTAAAAGCATCTGTAAGTATTTTAACAATTTCTTCACATCGATCTAACTGTACTTTATCAATAGTTTCATTACTATTTTTACTAGTTATCTTACTTGTCTTCTTCTTAATTTTTGTTTTAGAACCATAATCAAAGCTGATTTCTTTGATATTATTAACCATGTTTAAAACATTTTTCTTCATAAAAGTAATAATCTTTTTAAATAGTGAAAGAGTCATTTCGAAAAATTCTCTCATAGTCTTTTTACTTAGGAAAACAACACCTACAAATAATATAAGCAATGATATAATAATTGTTCCAATCTTGCCAAGAAGATAATATGAAATATAGAAACAAATACACCCAACAATCCCTCCACCTTTAATCATGTTAGAAGTATTTGACCTAAAGTAATCAAAATATAAACTAATCGTCGTTTTTAAAGCATTTCCCTCAAACTGACTTACATACTCATGCATACTAAAATGTGTAATTATTAATAATGATAAAAGTATTAATATTATTCCATAATATCTAATGCTTTTAAGTTCAATACGCTTATGAAATATAAGACAATAGATTCCGAAAAAGCCAACAAGAACAATAAATATAAAATACCAATCTCCAAATAATAAACTAAAAGTAAGCACTAAATATTTTCCAATAAGGCCAAACCTTGCCAGAGAAATAATAGAGATTAAAATCGAAACGATACCAATTATTTCATATCCGAATGCTTTTTCTTTGTTATTTACACTTAATGAAGGCTTTTTTAATTTTGCCATAACAATCACCGAACATATTATAATATATTTATTCTAAAATATTTGTCGAAAATTGTAAGCAAATTAAAAACCTGCTTATTAATATAAGCAGGTCTTAATTTTATTATTTTTTGTTCTTCTCTTTATGAAGAGTAGATTTTTTGCAACGAGGACAATATTTCTTTTGTTCTAAACGGTCTGGAGTATTACGTTTATTTTTTTCTGATAAATAATTTTCTTCGCCGCATTCTGTACATTTTAAAATTACATTAATACGCATTATTATAATTCCTCCTAAATCTTTTATATTATACTACAAAAAATATAAAATATCAAGACATATGTATTAAAAATTATCAAGTCAAATATAAAAAGCTGTCATAGACAGCTTTTATTAGACAATATCACCAGTAGCTTTTCCTACAAAATAGAAAATTAAAAGTGCTAAAATAACCACTACAAGAATCACGCTTGTAAGTGCAAACTTACCTGCATTCTTTGCTCTTTCAGGCCATCTTTTTCTCCAAATGATGTATAAAATTAAACCTGCAAGTGGACAAATAAAACCTATTAATTTCCAAACAAATTGTGGAACAGTATCAACATGAACAATAGTATTAGTTGATGCAATCTCATCTTCAACTTCTTTTACAACGAATTTGAATCCGCATTCACATTCTTTTGCATTAACATCATGTTGTTTTTGACAATTTGGACAATATTTAATATTACTCATAATTAATCACCTTTTATTACTTATTACGTATGTATTATATCATATTTTAAATATAATGTCAAAAATTATCATTTAAATATTTCTATTAATAATTTTTACAAAAGAATAATCATATACTTTATCAGGTGATAAAATGAATAATCAAAATAGAACAAAAATTATTATCGACCCAGGACACGGTGGATTTGATCCAGGAGGGGGATCTAATAACTTTTTTAAAGAAAAAGATAAAAATTTACAAATAAGTAAGTACCAAAAATCTCGATTTGACGAACTTGGAATTGAAAGTGTATTAGTAAGAGATTATGACGAAACACTTGATCCAAGTAATAGAGTTAATAGGATATCTGAATTAAATGCTGATCAAAATGATATTTTAATATCAAATCATATTAACTCAGGTTTATCTAGTGGTGGTGAAGTAATTTATTCAATTAAAGGAACAAAAAAACTTCCTCAGATGATTGCAAATAATTTAAGTAATGCGGGGCTTCCAATAAGAAATGTTTACACAAGACTTAATAGTCGGGGGAATGATTATTATTTTATTTTAAGAGATACACTCCCAAATAATGCAATGATCATTGAGTATGGTTTTGCAACTGATGAAACAGATACAAAAAGACTTCTTAATGAATGGATAAGTCTTGCTGAAAGTGTTGTTAAAACAATTGCAGAATATTTAAACGTTCCATATATACCGCCAAAAAATAAAACATACATTGTTAAAAACAATGATTCTTTATATAAAATTGCTAAAATTTATAATACATCTATAAATAATATTAAATCATTAAATGGATTAACATCTGATAATTTAGATGTAGGACAAGTATTACTACTTCCAAATGAATAAGTTTAAAAAGTATACAATTTCTTTACTTGTTATTATATTATCATTGATTATTTTTTTTAATAAAGACATATCATCAAATATAATAAAGAACACATTAGTTCTATGGTTAGATGTAATTATACCTTCTGTTCCAGTTTCATATTTTCTTGGGAGTTTAATTTATAATTATAATTCATTATTTCTTTTAATATACCCTTTATTTAGAAAATTATTACACTTTGAAAACAGTACTTCTTTTACTTTGTTTATTGTAAGTTTTATTGTAGGTAATCCAACTAGTACAGTTTTAATAACTGATGCATATAATAATAACCAAATTACAAAATCAGAGGCAAGTAGGCTTCTTCGCTTTTCTTCTTTTATTTCTTTCTTCTTTATCTTAATGGTTTTTGATATAGCATTAAGTATACCAATATTGATATCACAAGTGATATCTTCTTTATTAATAGCAATATTTTCAAAAAATAGTTACAGTACAAATGCTCAAAGAAAAGTAGATTTCAGTATAACCACAATAATAGAAAAATTACCTAAAACACTTCTTATTATTTTATCAAGTATGATAGTATCTTCAATTATTAAAATACCTCTACTTATACTTTTTAAAGATAGTACATATTTAATTCCAACATTTTTATCTTATTTTGAAATTACAACCGGGATAAATACACTAAACACTCTTTATTCCGGAATTATATTATTACTTTTTTCATCATTTTTAGTATCATTTCAAGGAATTGCAATTCTTTTACAAATTACTATCAATATAAAAAAGATGATGCTAAGTTTATCTGACTATTTATTATACCGAATAATTCATGGTATTATAGCCACACTAATTAGCATCATATTGTTTTTATTTTTTAATCTTTTTTAAAAGAGCTTTTGCGACAACATTAGGTACAAATTTTGAGATATCTCCATTAAATTTTGCAAGTTCTTTTACACTACTTGAAGATAAAAAAGATAAGTCATGTGAACTCATAATAAAAATTGTTTCAATGTCTTTTTTAATTTCTTTATTAATTGCAGAAAGTTGAAGTTCATATTCGAAGTCACTAACCATTCTAAGACCTCTAAGCATTGCAAATGCCCCAACTTCTTCTGCAAAGTCAACTGTAAGTTTGTCTGTTGAAGTAACAATGATATTATCATAATCTTTTAATACTTCTTTAAGTAAAGAAATGCGTTCTTCAACTGTAAATAAAGTATTCTTTTGAATATTATTTGGAACAACAACATATAGTAAATCAAATAATTTTAATCCTCTTTGGATAATATCTAAATGACCATTTGTGATTGGATCAAATGTTCCTGGATAAATTCCGATTCTTTTTTCCATACTATTCTTCCCTTTCAAATATTACAATTTCACTACTAGAATATCTTTTACATAGTTTTACTCTAAATCCATCATATGATTTATTTACAATATCTTCCATTGGATATTCAGCCATTACATATCCGCCTACTTCAACCATATCATTTTTAACAAGGTATTCCATAAGTTCATCTATTACTTTCATTCTAAATGGAGGATCTAAAAAAACTACGTCAAACTTTTTGTTTTTTAGTTTTCCAAGAATTGTTTCAAAACTACCATGATAAATATGCATTTGTTTTTCAACACCAAGATTATTTGTGTTTTTCTTGATAATGTTAACTGCATCAATATTATTATCAATAATGTACGCTTCCTTGGCTCCACGACTAATTGATTCTAAACTTAATGCACCACTTCCACCAAAAACATCAAGTACAACAAATCCAGGAAGATATCCGCCAATGCTACTAAAAATCGCACCTTTTGTTTTATCTAAAGTAGGTCTTGTTTTAAGGCCTTCTAATGTTTCTAATTTTCTACTTCTAAATGTTCCCGCAATAATTCTCATAATTTATGTATAAAGATATAATATCAGGGTATCATATCTTTGTAAAGAAATATTTATTAAATATCTCTTTACTTCTCCTCTACTTTAATCTTTCTTATTTTTTAAAAAGAGCAATCACATAAACGTGGTTGCTCTTTTAACTTACATTATTTTTTCGATGTAGTAAAAATCATCCACTTCATCATGAACTATACGATATTTTACTCCAACTACTTCAAACTCTGGATAATTATCTGCCTTTTCAAAAGCAGTGTTATGGTTTAATATTATAATATTTCCTTCTTCAACTGGACCACCAAGAGCAAGAGGTTTAATGAAAGAAACTACCCAACCAACTTGATTTTCAACAAGATAATCATCTTTCTTAACTTTTCTACCAGTAAAATCATGAGCATATAAAACGTTACCAAATTCATGATCCCAAATCTTTAAAGCTTCTTCTTTATTAAATGTTTTATAACCCATAGTTCCTCCAAAATTTTCTTACAAATATTATACCACAACTTAAGATTTTTTCAATTTTAATAATAATTTTTTTACAAATTCTTAACCATTTGTGATTCTTTTTCTTGATAAAATTGATTACGATAAAGGTTAAAATAATATCCTCTATTATTAAGTAATTCTTGGTGAGTACCACTTTCAAGAATTTTACCTTCACGCATAACAATAATCATATCAGAATTAACAACAGTTGAAAGTCTGTGGGCAACAACTAAACAAGTTCTACCTTTCATGACAATTTTCATTGCTTCTTGAATTAAGCTTTCAGTTTCTGTATCGATTGAAGATGTAGCTTCATCAAGTACTAAAATTTTAGGATTAGCAATAATAGCACGAGCAAATGAAATTAATTGTTTTTGCCCAATGGAAAGTTTATTACCACCTTCACCAACTTCAGTATCATAGCCATTTTCTAACTTTTCGATAAAATCATGAGCATTAACATATTTACAAGCTTCAATGACTTCTTCATCTGTTGCATCAAGTTTACCATATTTTACATTTTCTTTTATAGTTCCACTAAATAATGTTGGTGTTTGTAATACATAACCAAGATTATCATGTAACCAACTATAAGAGCGTTCTTTGTAGTTTTTACCATCAATTAATATTTCACCGGTTGTAGGTTCATAGAATCTACAAATTAAGTTAATAATTGTTGATTTACCACTACCAGTTTCACCAACAAAGGCAACATTTTGTCCTTTCTTTATTTGTAAATTAAAGTTTGATAATACATTTTTATCAGTACCTTTATAACTAAATGATACATCTTTAAACTCAATATCACCAAGTAGTTCTTCCCAATTTTCCTTTTTCTTATTATATAAGTCACCATATTTTTCAATTACTTCAGGAGTATCTTTAACATCTTGTTCTGATTCAATTAAAGATAAGATACGTTCAGCTGAAGCTTGAGCTTGTTGGAAATCTGAAATAATACGTGCAATTGACATAACTGGTTCAAAGAATCTAATTGCATAATCAATAAATAAATAAAGAGTAGCTGTAGTAATTGCAATACCTGGAATATCAGATAAAACAAATGATCCACCAATACTTGATACAAATGCAACACCAATATATCCAAGAACAAGTAGTGTTGGCCAGAATAATGAAGAATATGCACTAGCGATAATAGCTCGTCTTTTATATTTTGATGTTAAATCATTAAATGCATTATTGTTTTCTTCTTCAATTGCAAGAGTTTTTGTTGTATTAGCTCCCATAAATGATTCATTCATACTAGCAGTAATCGCAGAATTTATCTTTCTTACACTTCTATATTGTTTTAATATTACTTGACGGTAGAATATTGTAATAACAAAGAAGATTGGAAGTAAAACAAGTAATACAAGTGATAATCTCCAGTTAATACAAATAGTAACAATTAATGTACCAAACATTAAAACAATTCCCCATAATACATCAACTGCTCCCCAAGAGACAATATTTGCAAGTCTTCTTGTATCTGATGTCATACGTGCCATTACCCAACCTGATGATGTTGTATCATAATATGAAAATGATAACTTTTGTAAACGATCAAACGTTTGTCTTCTTATTTCATAAGTTGTATCTTCTTCTACTTTAGCAGCACAACGAATAAATAACCATACACATACACCCATCATAACAGCCATTATAAAATACATTATAATAAAAATGTATCTTGTTGAGTAATCAGGATTTTCACCAAAGTATGTTTTAATTGCATATGAATTCATCAGTGGGAAAGATAAATCAATAATACTATTAATAAATACCGCAACAAGTAAGATAATAATATCTTTTTTATTGCGAATCATGATTTTTAAGATTTTCTTCCAAATCTTTATATCAAGCTTTTGTTTTTTATTATTATCGTCATCTTCATCATCTTTTTCAATGATGTGTTCATTATAAACGCGTTTCATAGGTTTTTCTTTAAAATTATCTTTAAGAATTCGTTTGCGTTTTTTAACAGTAAGGACAATTATTAAAATTACAATACCTAATATTAACATACTTTGCTACCTCCTTCATCTAACATTTCCATAAATTCCTTTTCGATAGCACCTTGGATATCCCAAAGTTTTTTGTAAAGGCCTTCTGTCTTAGATAAAGTTTCATGAGTACCAATTTGACTAGCGGTACCATTTTCTAAAACAATAATTTTGTCTGCTTGTTTTGCGGTAGTTATACGGTGAGTAATAATAATCATCGTAGATTTATGTTCTTTCTTTTGGATAGCAGTTCTAATCATAAGGTCAGTTTCAGTATCTACTGCACTTAAGCTATCATCAAATATAAAGATTGGTTTATCTTGTAATAACATACGAGCAATTGAAATACGTTGTTTTTGCCCGCCTGATAAAGTTGTACCTTTTTCACCAACTAAAGTATCATATCCTTTTTCAAAGCTCTTAATATCTTTTTCGATAGCTGATATTTTTGCAACCTTTGTAACATCAGACTCTGTTGCATCAGGATTTGTTATTGCAATATTATCATATACAGTTCTTGTGTAAAGGAATGGTTCTTGTAAAATTAAACCAACTTGTGTTCTTACATATTTTTTGTTTATATTTTTTAATTCATTACCATTTAGGGTAATAGATCCTTCTTGATAATCGTAAAATCTTTCAAGTATCTTTGCAACTGTACTTTTACCACTACCTGTTTTACCAATAATGGCAATGGTTTCACCAGGTTTGATATCAAATGTAAGATTTGATAATAAGTGTTCATCTGTATCATCAAACTTAAATCCAACATTATTAAATGAAATTTGTCCTGTGATAACTGGAGTATTTTTAGAGTCATTTGTATATTCACTCTTATAATTTAATATTTCTTTGATACGTCCAGCAGCAACAAAACTCTTACCACATTCACCAATCATTCTTCCAAGTCCTCTTACTGGCCATATAAATGAGCCAACTAACATAAGAAGAGCAATAATATCAGAACCATTTATTGTAGTTGATGTCATTGCAAGATAAATTGAAATGACAGTTACAAATAAATATTGGGCCATTGATAAAAAGTCATTAAATCCCCAGAATAGTGCAGACTTTTTATTTAAAGCAAGGTTTAAATCAGAGTATTTTTTACTTTGACGCATGAATTTTTCATTTTCAAAAGATTCATTAGCAAAAGCTTTAACTACTCTTACACCAGATAAGTTTTCTTGGATAATTGTTAATAATTTCGCTTCTTCTTCTTCAATAATAGTATATTTCTTTTCTACATATACGCAATAAATAATTGACATTGTTAATGAGATAGGAATAATTATTAAAGAAACAAGCATAAGTGTAATATTAATTGATGCCATTTGGTATGCAGCAAAAATTAATATTGAGAATGTTGATACAACTTCAGGAAGTTGCATACTTAAGAAGTTTTTAATAACATCGTTATCTGTTGTACAGCGTTGAATTAAATCCCCTGTATCTACATTATTATGATAACTGTATGAAAGATTTTGAATATGTTCATACATTTCTTTTCTAATATTTTTTGAAATTGTTTCCCCTATAATTTGTCGATAACATCCTGTAAAAAATTTCATTGCACCTCTTATAATTTGGTATAAAGCAAGCCCAATAGATGCATAAATTACTTTTAGGATAACAGTCTCTCCTGAATCAAATATGTTTGTAATAAATGAAGGAAGAGTTGTATTAACAATTTCACCATCTAATACCGCTATAATATATTTAATAAACATTGACACATAGCTATAAGTAGCTGAGTCAATTGCAACTAAAATCATTAATACCGCTATTAGAGGTAAATATTTTAAAGCTAATTGACAAAGGTAGCGGAAACCTAACTTCTGACTTTTCATAAGATTTCCTCCAAAATATTTAATTATTTAAATAATTCTAAGATATTTTCAATCGTTTGTTTTTTTGAAACAATTTTTATATCATCACCAACAAATAAAACTTGTGGGCGAAGGTGTCCATTGTATTCTACGTGCATTGAATAGTTGTATGCTCCTGTTTGAAATACTGCTAAATAATCACCTGGTTTTGCAACAGGTAACAAAGCATCTTTAATAATAAAGTCACCAGATTCACAGCATTTACCAACAACATCGACAACTATCTTTTGGTTTGATGCAACTTTATTTACAACAACAGCTTCGTATTTGGCTTCATATAAAGCAGGACGAATATTATCAGTCATACCACCATCGATGAATAAAAAGTTTTTACCACCAATAGTTTTCTTTGTTATACCACATTCATATAAAGTAAGGCAGGCAGGACCTACAATACTTCTTCCTGGTTCGATCATAACATTATTAATTTTAATTTCGTTTTTCTTAATTTCTTCTTCTAGTTTCTTGATAACAAATGTTAACATTTCTTTTAGATTAACTTTTTCATCACCTGAATAATATTCAATTCCAAAGCCACCACCAAGGTTAATTGTATCAAGAGAAAGTGAATATAAATCGTTAATTTCTTTTGTAAATTTAACCATTTTTTCTACAAGTAACATAAATGGCCCTACTTCTTTTATTTGCGAACCAATATGAGCATGAAAGCCAAGAAGTTTAACATTATTTGTTTTCTTATAAGTATTGATAATATTATCAATAGTTTTTGAATCTTCAATACTTTCTCCAAATTTGCTTGCATTAAGTGCTGTTTGAATATACGCATGTGTGTGAGCATCAACAAGCGGATTTATTCTAAATAAAGTATTAACACATCTTTTTGCATTTTTCGATATTTCAATAAGTCTTTCTAACTCATCTAAATTATCCACAACAATATAACCAATGTTGTTTTCTACTGCATATTTTAATTCTTTATTTGATTTATTGTTTCCATGGAAGACAATATGTTCTAAATTAAATCCAGCATATTTTGCAATCTCCATATCAGTTATACTCATTGCATCCATATATAAGCCATTTTTTGATAGAAGCTTACATACTTCTGGAACTAAGAATGCTTTTGATGCATATACAACTTTTGTATCAAACAAATTACTTTTAAATGTGTTTTGATAAAACTTCATTTTTTGATCTAAATCATCTTCATCAAAAATATATGTTGGAGTTCCATATTCTTTTCCGATATCAGATAGTCTATATTTACCTAAGTATAATTCATTATTTATTACTTTTAAATTGTTCATGTTCTCACTCCTTAAAAAAAGATTGAATATATTTATTCAACCTTCTAATTAGCTAATTTATCAGTACTTCCGAATCCGCCAGTTCTTTCTGTAACTGCTTCATCATCTGTAGTGATACCATATTCTAAGAAAATGCCTTGGACAAAAGCACTTCCTTTTGAAAGTGTAATTTCATTATTAGAATGATTGGTTAATTTTATAAAAATATGTCCTTCATTATGAGCATTATAATAATCAGCATCAATGATTCCCACTGTATTATTTAGTTGAATTTGATGTTTAAAGCCTAAACTACTACGTGGATATATTTTTAAAACCCAATTACATTCTATTTTTACTCTAATCCCTGTAGGAATTAAAACAGGAACATTTGGTGTAAGTGTAACATCATAGGGTAAGAAAAAATCATATCCGGCAGAGTATTTAGTGGCTCTTCTTGGTAGAGAAAGTTCATCATAAATACTACGTGTATTTTGATCAACTTTTAAACTTTGTTCAAATTGTGTATAAGATACTTTTTCGAATTTAGCAACTTTTTTCGTATTCATGATAAACCTCCTTTCCTATAAAATTTAATATTATTATACCACTAGCCAATGAAAAAGGAAAGCATTACGCTTTCCTTAGAATTATACTATAATTAAGATATTTTATCAGGTATAACAAAGTTTATTGCATGGTGTAAAACTTCAACTTTAATCTCTTTTGAATGAAATATTTCCCCATCAATACTAATCGTTAAGTTCTTTTGAGAAACTACTTTTAGTTTTTTTGCACGTGCATAAACACAATGCTTTTTATACTTTGAATAATTTAAAATATGTTCTCCTTTTTTATACCCTGAAACAAGACGTAAAAATGTAAGACGACTTACTTTTTTAATAACACAAAATTCTAATAATCCATCATCAGTTATTGCAAGTGGAGCACATCTATATCCACCTCCATAATATTCTGCATTACTAAATGTAAGAAGTAAACTTTTACCATCAAATAATACATTACCATTTTCATCTTCAATATAAACTTTATCTCCAAGTGGTTTTAGTAAGTTTATCGCAAGCGCTAATACATAAGCACTATGAACTGATTTCATCTTCTTTCGAAACTTCATGCAATCATCATTAGTTTTTGCATCGTAACCAACATTACAAACATTAACACAAATCTTATCATTTATTTTTAATACATCTGTAGGATAACTATTTGCGTTAATAACACTTTCTAAATTAGAAAAGTCACTTTCTGGAAATGATTTTAAAAAGTCATTACAAGATCCGGTTGGAAGTATCGCAAAACTAACATTGTCATAGCCAACAAGTCCATTTGCACATTCAAACGCGGTTCCATCTCCACCTGCAGAATATATTCTAATATGCTCTTTGGGATTATTTAAATCTCTTTCTTGTAATACTCTTTTAATATTGATTGTTGCATCATTCTCGGATTTAGTTTCATAAATAACATATTTATCAGTTCTATTTTCAAATATTTTCTTAAGTTCTAAAGTTAATGTTGGAAGGGCATTTTTAACACCCGCAGTAGGATTAACAACAAAATAATGTAACATAACTCACCTAATGTTTTTCTATAAATTCTAACACTGTATTTTGATATTTTTCTTTATGCATAAGGCACGCGATAATATGAGCTGAACGATCAAATAAAACAATTGATTTTTCGCTAGTACATGCCTCATATGAATTAATTGAATGAATTGTTGGAACAAAGTTATCACTATCGCCATGCATAAATAAGATTGGGTATTTTGAATTTACCAATGACTCTTTTGTATTGCACTTTTTGATATCAAAATGTGCAATAAGCATACATAGAATTCTTACATTAAAAAGAATTACACTAGGCAAAAATTTAAATCTAGACGATACAATATGCTTTGCAAGTTCATATCCATCCATAAAACCAGAGTCCGCAATAATTCCTTTTACATTTTTCATATCATATTTTGCCATATAACAAATAGTAGATGATCCCATTGATAACCCATGCATATAAATTTCACAATTAGATTCAAAACGATTATTAATATAATCTACCCACTTTAAGATATTTTCTTTATCATTCAATCCAAATGTAATATATTTTCCTTCACTTTTTCCATGAGCTAAATGATCGACTACTAGTACGTTATATCCTTTTTCATGATAGTACATACCAGCACAAGCGTAATCATTTAATCCCATGTTCTTCCAACCATGCGAAAAGAGAATTACTTTTTTAGATCCAGTGTTACTTTTAATAAAAGTTGCATGGATTTTTTTATTTTTGTATCCATTTAAGTATACATCTTCTTTTTCAAGATTATCTAACTTTTCCCATGCTTGATCTATTTCGTTTTTATATTTTTGCCATTTTTCGCTTTTCTTCCCTTTTAAGAAAGTTTTTGCACGTACAAATGAACGATAAAAAACCATAATTGAAATAGCAAATAAACATAAATATATTATTAAAAAAATGCTTAAAATGCATAATATTAAAAATATTACATAATTTAGATCATTATTGTTTGTAAAAAATAAAAACATATTATCACCTAATATATTATATCATATTTCATCTAAATTTAAGTTAAAATACTATAGAAAAAAAATCAAACCCATTGGGTTTGATTTTTATACTTCTTCAACTGTATCAGCTTTTTTAATTTCTTCTAAAGCTTTACTAAATAAATCTCCCATACCTTCTATTTTTAATGATAAAGCCAAATCTTCACCATTATTGTTTAAACTTAGGCATGCAGAAACAGTTTCTTCTACACCATCTTCATTTGTTGATGTAAATGAATATTCCCAAAGATAACCATCATCTGTTTTAACTGGTTCAAAGTTTACAATATCATCTAATCCTTCGCTACTAATATATTCATTTACTGCTTCTTCAACATAATTAACTAGTTCATCTTTGTATTCATCAATACTACAAGTAGCTTCTACAAAATTTAAAGATAATTCAGAGAAATCATTTTCTTCATTATATATAATATTTACTTGAATATCATCGCATTCAGGAAGTTCAAAATTATCTACACCAAGTTCACTTGCAACTCCTTGCATAGCTTCTGTTACGGCTACTTTCTTAATTTCTTTAATTGTGTCACTTATATCTTCACAACTTGCAAGAGAAATAAGACCAAAAAGCATAAGTGTACACGCTAATAATTTAGTAATTTTTTTCATATTTATCTCCCACTATAATAAAATTATATTTTGTTTTTTTAGTTTTTCAATTTCTTCATCTTTCCAGATTGAAACTTGAACCTCACCAATGTGTTTTTTCTTTAAGAAAAACATACAAAGACGAGATTGTCCAATCCCACCACCAATAGTTAGTGGTAATTCGTTATTTAAAACCATTTGAGCATAGTTATTATCAAGTTTATGATCAAGGTTTTTTGATCTATGCATTACTTGTTCATAAATTGAACTGCTATCAACTCTAATTCCCATTGATGAAAGTTCTAAAGCAATATTTAACTCTTCATCCCAAACTAAAATATCACCATTTAGCTTCCAGTCATCATAATCGGGCGCACGAGAATCGTGTGGTTCATTATTTGAAAGAGGCCAACCAATTCCATAGATAAATACAGCACCATGTTCTTTAGTTATTTTATTTTCTCTTTCTTTTCCAGTTAAATCTGGATACATTTTAAGAAGTTCTTCACTTGAAATAATAAAGATATCTTTAGGAAGATTAGACTCAAGGATAGTATATTTTTCTTCAACCATGATACCAACTTTATAAATTACACCATAAATCTTTCTTACAACATCAGATAAATATTCAATTGTTCTTTCTTCTTTATTTAATACTTTCTCCCAGTCCCATTGGTCAACATATAAAGAATGAATTGCATCAGTTGATTCGTCTCTTCGAATTGCATTCATATCAGTATATAAACCATTGCCTGAGGAAATATTATACTTTTTAAGAGCCATTCTTTTCCATTTTGCAAGAGATTGAACAATTTCAATTTCTGTATCAAACTCAAGTGCTTTAAAACTTACTGGACGTTCAAAACCACTTAAGTAGTCATTTAAGCCTGATGTAGAATATACAAATAAAGGGGCTGAAACTCTTATAATGTTAAGAGCTTTCGCAAGTTCAGCTTCAAATGTATCTTTTACAAATTTAATAGCAATTTGCGTTTCTAAAAGATCTAACTTAGATTTATATGTGTTCATAAGATGATCTTCCTTTCTTTATTATTCAATATTAATACCAGCAACTCCATCAACAGGTAAAGATAAGCAAATTGTATGTGCTTTTGTTCCTACACCAAGTTCTGTTTGAATGGCTTGCATGATATTATTTTTTTCTTCACCTACTATTATTATAACAACTTCTTTTTCTGGTTCAATAGTTATGCTTAAAAATTGTAATGCATCTTTTTGAACAGAGCCACGTCCGTGTAAAATTGTACCACCACGAGCACCTGCTTTTTTAGCAACTTCCATTACTTCATCAGCAAAGCCATTATTACATATAGCCAAAATCATATGTGTCATATTATGCCTCCTTACCTAGTACAGCATTTAGTGAGCTTAAGCTATCAATACCATCAAGTGGAATACTCCAAGCAACACCATGACCAGGTTTGTCGAATTTAAGTTTTTTAATTAAAGTTATTAATAATTGATCCTTATAAATACTTTCAGTAACTGAAACAACAACATCTTTTTCTATCACACCTACACCTAAGTATTCGTAGATTTCACTAGGTGCTGTACCACTACCCATAAATATATGATGATAAGTACAACCAAGTTTGTTAAATAATTTAATTACTTTTTTTCCTTTTTTACGATCAACTACAGTTATGATTAATGATAAACCTTTTACTTTTTCCATATTATTTACCATCATTTACCCATTTAGAAATATCCACTTTGAAAGTGATAACTTCTTGAGGTACTCTTTCTTTTGTTTTTGTACGGACTTTTGTTTTAATTTGATAAATTAAACCAAGAATTTGAATTACGATTAGTGGTGTCATTGCAACCATTGCGACAGTTCCAAATGAAAATTCAACGATTTGGCTTGTTGAAGCTGCAGTGCCTATTAAGCCTGATGCCATTGGTAGTAAGAATGTAGCAGTCATTGGACCAGATGCAACACCACCTGAGTCAAAAGCAATTGCTGAGAAAATCTTTGGTGAAAATAAACTTAAGATTATCGCTAGTAAATATCCAGGTACAAGAATCCATAAAATATCTATTTTTAAGATAACTCTTAAAAATGAAAGTCCGATTGAAATGGCAACACCAATTGCCAGTGTAAATAACATTACTTTTCTAGAAATTGAACCAGC
>JAEIGA010003371.1_pt1 | contig 25052 bp, 20 predicted proteins | sample 9270691 | NCBI WGS metagenome assembly JAEIGA01 (sample SAMN17057246, study PRJNA624740) | gut metagenome | biome: biome; isolation source: fecal sample | host: Bos grunniens | place: China: Xizang | collected 2019
AGGCGCAAAAGATTGCAAAAAAGAAACTAGCCAACGCATATTTACTTATAAATGCAGAGAATTCACTTCTTTTTTATACAGAACTAGAACAAGCTATCTATCAATATCTAGATAGTAAGTTCCATATAGAAACATCACAGATTAGTAAAGAGCAACTTAAGGGTGAATTGGAAAAGAGAAACATTGCAGAACATACATTAGAAAAATGTATCCATGTATTAGAAAATTGTGAGTATGCACGTTTTGCTCCACCTTCTGATATATCAAACAAAGATGCACTGTATAGGGAAGCAATGAACATCATTAACGAAATAGAAGAATACTAAAATAGAATACTATTATGAAAAAAATCATATTCCTATTACTTTCAATATCCTTCTGTTTACAGATCTTTTCAGAAGAAATACAAGTTGAAAAGGCTAGTGCAGATGCAGCATATTTAAATGGATACTATCAAAAAGCGGCACAAATCTATGAACAAATAGCTTCAGAAACAAACAATGCTGATGTCTATTATAATCTTGGGAATGCATATTATCGAATGAATAATTATCCCAAGGCCATACTCAATTATCGCAGAGCCCAAAGGATCAATCCTCAAGATGAAGATATTGCATATAATTTAAGTATCTGCCAAAGCAAGATTACGGATAAATTCAACCAACCTCAAACAATGTTTTTTATAACATGGGTTCAAAATCTCATCAAGGGGAAAAGCCCTTCACAATGGGGCTTATGGGGAATCGGTTTCTTTGTCCTATCTCTTATTTCTTTCGGAGGATATCTGTATGGACGTCGTTTAATTATAAAGAAAATTGGTTTTAGTTTCACGGCGCTTTTCTTCAGTCTGTTTATCATTATCCAAATTTTTGCCTATATTCAGTTCAACGACTACCAGAATGTTAAGGAAATAGTAATTACTAATGTCATACAGTCCTATTCAAGTCCTTCGTTAAGTTCTCAAGAAATGAGAAAATTAAATGAGGGAACATTGGCCATTGTGAAAGAAGATCTTACAAAGGGATGGCTACAAATTGAACTTCCTGATAAAACAAAAGTATGGATAGAAGCATCCAAGGGTTTTGAATATGTATAAATAAGGATATAACATGCTTGATTATATAAAACATATTGACACTTCGCTCACTTTGCTTTTAAATGGGTCTGATTGTACTTTTGTTGATGGCATTGCTATCACTGCGACTAGTACTATTGTTTGGATGCCAATTGCAATTGTTTTGCTTTATTTAATTATTAAAAATCATAAGCCTATTGACTCAGTACTGATTATATTGGGTATTGGTATTGTAATATTCTTAGCCGACCAAATGGCCTCCGGAATTTGTAAGCCTTATTTTTGCAGATTCCGCCCAACCCACGACCCTGAAATAAAACATTTAATAGACATCGTTAATGGCTATAGAGGTGGAACATATGGATTCTTCTCCAGTCATGCAGCCAACACATTTGCCGTAGCTACATTTTTGACTTTCATATTCAAAAATTATAAGACAGCAATATTACTTTATAGTTGGGCTTTGCTAAATTGCTGGACTCGCATTTATCTTGGGGTTCATTTTTTAGGAGACATATTAACAGGCATTGTGTGGGGACTTCTCGTTGGTATATGCACCTTTTATGCGATCAGGTATTTAAGAAGAGTATATTTCAACAAAAAAGGATGCCCAATCACTCCTTTATCAAATTATAACAAAACTGATATAAATGTGTTCAATATAACCATATTGATTACATACCTTTGTATACCTATTATCGGATTATTTGTTGTTGACTAAAAACATAGGACATGGATTATCAATATGAAGAAACCAACACTTTTCTAAATAAGTATACTGATTATATCCCCTTCAATAGCCAGGACTACATTCACGAAAAACTAACCAAAGCTAAGGGTGAAATCAACTTAAATAACATTACTTTTCACAACCCTAATGTAGCACTCCTATTATCTATATTTCTTGGAAGTATAGGATTTGATAGATTTTACATAAAAAGCTATGCTATTGGTATATGTAAATTATTGACAGGAGGAGGATGTGGTTTATGGTGGTTTCTCGATATATTTCTTATTAAAAATGCGACCAGGCAGAAAAACCTCTTCATCATCCTGGATTACATAAAAGCCACTGAAAAGAAAATAAATTAGTCCACTTTGATTGTAAGATTCTTCTGAGAAACAAGTCATATCCCTTTCTCCACCTGCTTTTCACTATCTTTTTATAAAATAGGAGGCTGCTCGGAAAAAAACCAAGTAAACTTCTTTTCTTCTCTCGCCTTTCACTATCTTTGCACAAATGAAAAAGTATTTAACATATTTCCTTATTATTTTATTTATTTGTGGAACATATTCTCTAAATATCTCCGCACAACATATCCTCACGGATGTAGGGCATGACAAATCACATTGGGCAGAACAAGACTCTGTTGAAAAAGAAGATGTTCCCATTGGTGTATACGTGTGGAATGTTGACCCCAATTTTGGTTCAATAAGATTAGCAACACCAGATACTATTCCTCATTTGTTTCCGCAAACGTGCTTAACAGACGGCTTAACAGGGCATTACAATTTTCTAGGAAATTTAGGTTCGCCACGTATTAGTAGGATTTTCTCTGATTATTCATACAAGATGTGGGACAACGAATTTATTTTTTCTCAACCATACGATTATTTCCTATTTGAACCCAACGAAATTCATTATGCGAATACTAAATCGCCCATAACGAACATTACCTACCACTCATGTGGAAATAAGCAAAATGGTGAAGACAAAATTAAAGCCTATTTTGCGGTTAATATCAATAAGAACACAGGAATTGGTTTCTTACTAGATTACCTGTATGGAAGGGGTTATTACGACGATCAGTCAACAGCCCATTTCAATGGAAGTTTATTCGGGTCTCATATTGGAGAGCGTTATCAAATGCATGTCACCTATTCTGCAAATCACCTTAAGAACACAGAAAATGGAGGTATAGAAAACGACGCATACGTAACACGTCCAGAATCCTTTCCTACAAAATATGGTACTGCCGATATGCCTATAAAATTGGGGAAATCATGGAATAAGATGGATGTGAATAGTATATTCCTAACTCAGAGGTACAATGTTGGTATGCAACGTTATATAGATGATGAGGGCAACATCATTAAGATAAAAACATCCTCCAAAATATCTTCTAAATTATTAAATGATTCTACTCAATTAGGATTGGGAATTGATTCCTTGAATAACCAAACTATAGCAGACAGTATCAATTATAACAAGAAGGAATTTTTACCGATTGCTAGTTTTATACACACACTTAATGTTGATTGGAATAAGCGCAACTTTATTTCTAACAAAAGAAGTAATTTGTCTAATCCTCTCTACTTTAAAGATTTCTATCTTCCCGGAGATTCTGTTAACGATAACACACGCCATCTCCAAGTTGAAAATTTACTTGGAGTTGAGTTGAAAGAAAATCTAAATTCTTGGGTTAAGTCCGGATTACGCATATTTGCAAAGCACGAATTTAACAGATTCAAGCTAACAGATTATGATAGAAAACTACATAATTACGACCAAAATCATTTCATAGTAGGTGGTAATTTATTTAAAGAAACAGGTAATTTATTCCAATATAACCTCTTAGGAGAGATAAGAACGTCTGGAAAAGAATGGGGTGAATTTAATATTGAAGGACAAGCTCATATAAATATCCCCATTAAAAAAGATTCTTTGCATATTTGCGCTGGTGGTTTTATACGCAATGAAGAACCATCTTTCTATTACAAACATTATCATGCGAGAAATGCCTGGTGGGACTATCCAACTTTAGACAACCAGTTTAGCACTCGTATTTTTGCAAAACTTGCTTATAAAAAAACGAGTCTTACCTTTAATCTGGAGAATATTAAGAACTATACTTATTTTGCAGAAGAACAAAATGTATTTACCGATATAAACGGAACACAGCAATCATTATATGGTGTATCAGTTAAACAGTATCAGAAAAATATTCAACTCATTTCTGCTACACTTAACCAGAATTTTAAATGGGGAATTCTCAATTGGGAAAACGAGTTAACGTATCAACTATCCTCTAATAATAATGTGTATCCGGTTCCAACACTAAACGTATATACGAACTTGTATTTGCTATTTAATATAGCAAAAGTATTGCGTACAGAACTAGGTGCTGACTTGAGATATTTTACGAAGTATTATTCACCCTCCTACTCTCCGATCATAGGTCAATATTGTGTACAAGATACTGAACAGAGAGTCAAAATAGGAAACTATCCTATCATCAATGTATATGCTAATTTTCATCTGAAACATACACGATTCTACGTAATGGCATCACATGTAAATTATAGTTCTGGAAGCGGAAATCCATTCTTGGTGCCTCACTACCCAATCAATCGTTTAGTATTTCGTTTTGGTCTTTCATGGAATTTCTTTAATTAAGCAATTATATGTTTTCCTTTTCTTTTGCTAAAATTAATATAGGCTTAAATATTGTTGAAAAAAGAGCAGATGGCTATCACAATATTCAAACAGTATTTTATCCAATTCCACTATCTGATGGAATAGAAATTAAACCATCGAAGTTTGACGAAAAGCCATATACACTACAAGTTGTTGGAGCAGATATTGATGGAGGAACAGAAAATAACCTCATTGTAAAAATACTCAATAGTATTAAAAAAGACTTTAATATTCCTCCATTAGATATTTACCTCAACAAAAGGATTCCCATCGGTGCCGGCCTGGGAGGAGGAAGCAGTAATGCAGCATGCATGATGAATCTCTTGGATGAAATGTTCTCACTGAACTTGACTGAAAGAGAAAAGGAAGAACGTGTGGCTAGATTTGGTGCCGACTGTGCATTTTTTATACAAGGAAAACCCGTTTATGCAACAGGAATTGGAAATATCATGTCCCCCATTGAAATTTCCCTCAAAGGATATTATTTTGTTCTTGTCAAGCCACAAGTTTCCGTTTCTACAAAAGAAGCATATAGTGGAGTAATACCGCAAAAGCCATCTATAAGTCTTCACGAAGCCATTAAACAACCAATTGAACAATGGAAAGAAACAATCAAAAACGATTTTGAAGACTCCGTATTTGCGCTCTATCCTGAAATTGCAGCTATTAAGAAAACATTATACGATATGGGAGCTGTCTATGCGTCTATGAGTGGTAGTGGCAGTTCTGTTTACGGGCTATTCAAGCATGAACAGATAGATTTGCAAAAAGTATTTACTAATTGTTTTGTATTTCAGGAAAAGCTAATCAAATGATTTTTTGTTTTTCTGGCACAGGAAATAGTTTGGCAATTGCCCAAAAACTTGCTTTATTAACAAAGGACGACGTTTGTATTTGTAAAAACGACACACCGGCTCCCTACCTAAACAACGAGAAAATTTTAGGACTTGTATTTCCAGTTTACGCTTGGGGTATACCAATATATTTTGAAAAGTTTATCTCAAAAATATTAGAACAGAATAAAAACTTTCATCCTGAATATACCTTCTTTGTATGCACCTGCGGCGATGACATAGGAAAAACAGATGTTTTTGTTGAAGAACTTTTAGGAAAATATCAAATCGCGTTGCATGCAAAATTTTCAATAATAATGCCTAATACCTATGTCGCACTACCAGGATTTGATGTTGACTCTAAAAATATTACTAAAGAAAAATTAAAGGCTGCGCATGAAAGAGCCAAACACATTGCAACGTCAATCGGAGAACGACGCAAAAATGTATCAGACATTCATCCAGGGAAATTCCCATGGATTAAAAGCTACTTATTACGCCCGATTTTCAATAAACTATTGACATCACCACGGCATTTTAAAGTAAACAAAAAGAGATGTGTTGGATGTAACATTTGTTTGACTATATGCCCAACAAAGAATATATCAATGAGTTCTATACCTCCACTCTACCCCCATTGGAATAATCATTGTGCAAATTGCTTGGCATGCTACCATCATTGTCCCCAGCATTGCATTAGCTATGGAAGATATAGCAATGGGAAAGGTCAATATTTATATAAAACATCATCCATAGGTATATCCCATTTTGATACTGGTAAAGACTCCAACATCTGAAAATCAAAACATATACCTAATTTGTACAAATCCTTATTTAGGCTAGGTGTGGCTAAGAAACGATCATAATAGCCTTTTCCCCTACCCATCCTATTGTTTTTGTGGTCAAATGCGACACCAGGAACAAGCGCCATATCTATAAACTCATATTCTTTAAACTCGTTAGTAATAGGCTCACTTATTCCATATTTACCTTTTCGCATATTATCCATTCCTTGATAAGGATGTAATATCATATTATCGCCTTGTATCACTGGCAAAAGGAGAGTCTTCTCAACGTACCATTTCTCTAGGAATTCATGGGTATAAGGCTCATCCCAAAGCGACCAATATGCCATAACAATATTAGCCTTCTTAAAGTGAGCCATTTTCTCTACTTCTTGAAAAAGGGCCTTCGATTCTCGTAAATAAAATTCCTCTTGAAGAAACTTTTGTTTCTTTTCAAAAATACTTCTTCGAAAGTCTTTCTTATCACACATACTATCAGCCCAAAGTCCTATTATAAACGTTTCAAGTGTTGCAAGGCTTGTTCTATTGCAGGATCCGTCTCGTTTACAAAAATAATAGATGCTTCTATACCCAAGATATCGTCTATGATGTTTGATAATAAATAATCATACAACAAACTGTTAGACTTCTTAATCAAAAGATTACGTCGTTTCAGTCCGTTCTTCTCTGCAAATACTACAAATTTGTTTACAATATCCTGCTTTTTTAGGAAGGCAACTAATTCCTTTACCGTCTTAAACTTATTTAAAGTACTACGATTTTCATCAGTATAAGCATAAGCGAACTGATATATAAGACCCTTCATATATGCTTCTTTAAAATAAGAAGTCATACCAGTCGTGTCACGAGGTACAAATACATCCGGTACAATACCGCCTCCACCATATACTGTTCTACCAAGAAGTGTCTTATACTTTTCTCCACTCGTTTTAATACTATCTTGATTGTAATACTCCCCATGTAACTCACGTAAAATTAAATCCTGCTCATATAAATCTTCGTCGCCAGGTGTATAAGGTTTTTGAACGCATCTTCCTGATGGTGTATAATATCGAGCTCTGGTCAAGCGTAACATACTACCATCCTTGAATTCTATGGGAACTTGTACCAAGCCTTTTCCAAAGGTCCTTCTACCTATAATTATTCCTCTATCATTATCTTGAATCGCTCCGGCCATAATTTCACTTGCTGATGCAGAAATCTCATCGACAAGAATCACAATGGGCAAATCTTGATAAGCCCCCCTTCCGTCACTATTATAATCTTCACGCGGTGATTTTCTTCCTTCGGTATATACAATAAGCCTATCTTTGGGCAAGAACTCATTTACGATTTGAACTGCAGGTGCCATGTATCCCCCCAAATTACCTCTTAAGTCTATAATCAATGAGCGAAACCCTTCTTGATGTAATTGTGCTAAAGCAGCTAAGAATTCCGGATATGTGGTATCGCCAAAATTGCTTATTCTAATATAACCAACGTTCTTATTGGGCATATATACCGCATCAATACTTTTAATTGGTACATCCCCACGAGATATAGAAAAAGACAAGCGGTCCTTGACTCCCGGACGTACTATTTGCAATTTTACGGTTGAAGATTTCGGACCTTTCAAGCGTTTCATTGTCTCTTCGTTCGTCACATCTTTACCAATAAATTCTTTGTCATCAATATTTACAATTCGATCCCCTGCCAACAAGCCCACACTTTCAGAGGGACCTCCTTTAATCACACGAACAACACGAATAGTATCCTTATAGATGGTAAATTGAACACCAATACCGGAAAAGCTACCTTTCAAGTCCTGCATAGAGGCTTCTACATCTTTCTTGGGGATGTAGGTAGAATGCGGATCTAGTTCCTTCAAAATTTGAGGCATGGCCTTTTCTACTAAATCCGAAATAGATACAGTATCCACATATTGGTCATCAACCAAATGCAATAAAGCATTTAATTTATTTCCAGAATTACCTATAATGTTTAGCCTTTTCCCCGAAAAGTGGTTTGCATAGAAACTACCTAATAATAGCCCTACAATTACCCCTAGAGCCACTATAAGGGGAACAAATCTATAAACTCGTGTTTTTTTCATTGAAAATAATAGTTTCTAATCAAACTCTAAATATGAGACTTCTATTCCTGCTCTGCGCAACAAATCCTCTCCATCGGTTAAACGATATTGTCTACCATATATCACTCGTTTAATTCCTGCTTGAATAATCAATTTGGCACATTCTATACATGGAGAATCTGTAACATATAAAGTAGCACCATCTGAATTATTTCCGGAACGAGCTATTTTGGTAATGGCATTTGCTTCTGCATGAAGTACGTAGGGTTTTGTTACTCCATTTTCATCTTCACACACATTTTCAAAACCAGCTGGAGTACCATTAAATCCATCACTGATAATCATTTTATCCTTTACTATTAAAGCACCTACCTGTCTGCGCTGACAATAGGAATTTTCCGCCCAAATACGTGCCATTCGTAAATAACGTTTATCTAATTCCAATTGCTTTAAATCTTTTACTTTTTCCATGATTGATTTATATTATACCATTTCTTTCTAGCAAAGCATCGATGTTAGGAGTACGTCCTCTAAAATTTACATATAACTGCATTGGATCTTTACTCCCACCTTTTGATAATATTTCTTCTCTAAATTTTTGAGCTATCTGTCTATTGAATATACCACATTCTTTAAATAAGGAGAACGCATCAGCGTCTAATACTTCTGCCCATTTATAACTATAATAACCAGACGAGTACCCACCGGACATGATATGACTAAACTGTACGGTCATACATGTTTCATCTATCTGTGGCAACAAACAAGCTTCTTTCCATGCATTCTTTTCAAATGTAGCGACATCGCCACTAAAAGGATTTTCTAATGTATGAAAAGCCATATCTAGAAGTCCAAATGTAACTTGGCGCATACAAGCATACGACACATTAAAGTTTCTGCTTTCTTTAATTTTTTGTATATAATCTTCCGGAATTGATTCGCCGGTTTGATAATGGGTAGCAAAAGTATTCAAAAAATCTTTTTCCGTAACATAGTTCTCCATTATTTGAGATGGTAGCTCAACAAAATCCCAATAAACATTTGTTCCAGAGATTGTACTATACTTCACATTAGAGAAGATACCATGTAACGCATGTCCAAATTCATGTAAGAAGGTTTCAACCTCAGACAATGTCAATAATGCTGGTTTGTCCTTTGTAGGTTTGGAAAAGTTCATCGTTACCGACACATGAGGCCTATTGTCATTCCCCAATTCATCAATATATTGTTCTTTATAACTCGTCATCCATGCGCCACCTTGTTTACCTTTTCGCGGATGAAAATCGGTATACAACACTGCTAAAAAATTTCCGTCACAATCTAAAACCTCATAGGCTTTAACGTCCGGATGATACACAGGAATATCGCTATTCTCTTTAAATGTAATACCATAAAGAGTTGTAGCTAGTCCAAAGACACCATTTATCACATTTGATAATTCCAGATAAGGACGTAAAAGTTCCATATCTATATCAAATTTTTCTACTTGAAGTTTATGTGCATAATAAAAGAAATCCCATGGCATTAATTCAAAGTCATTTCCCATTAAAGTCTTTGCTTTGGCCGCTACTTCATTTACTTCTGCTACGGCCTTCTCTTTATAAGATCCAATCAAAGTATTTAACAAGCCTACCACATTTTCCTTATTAGCAGCCATCCTTTTTTTCAAGACGTAGTCAGCATATGATTTACAACCTAACAACTGCGCCTGTTCTAATCTGAGATTTACCAATTTCTTGACATTCTCATAATTGCAGTAACCATTGTCTCTAGTGCACTTCGTATTGTATGCCATATATAGTTCTCTACGCAAATCTCTATTATCAGCATACGTCATAAAGGGAATATAACTTGGGGCATGCAATGTAAATACCCATCCTTCCAAGTCTCTTTCTTGTGCAGTCAATGCTGCTTGTTCTATCTGGCTCTGTGGCAAACCAGATAAATCAGTTGCATTGATAATATGAAGCAGATATGCATTTGTCTCTTTCAAAATATTTTGTGAAAACTTTAAAGAGATTTGTGCCAATTCTGCCTTAATGGCTTTAAGGCGCTCTTTCTCTTCTTCCGAGAGCATAGCTCCTGCACGCACAAAGTTGTTATATGTAAGTTCCAACAACCTCTGATCTTGTTCTGAATATTTCAAACGAGATTCGTATACTCTCTTTACTTTTTCAAACAATGGCTCTGAAGTCATTATCTCCATAGCATGAGCGGATAATATAGGAGCCATCCTTTCTGTGAGTTCATCTAATTCATCATTTGTTTCAGCACTAGAGAGATTATACATCAAGGTTGTAGCGCGTTCTAAAATCTTTCCAGAGCGATCTAATGAAACTATTGTATTCTCGAAACTGGGAAGTTCTTTATTATTGATAATAGTCGAAATTTCCTTATTTTCTTCCTCTATCCCCAACAATATAGCTTCTTCAATATGCTGAAGATTTATCTTAGGGAAAGGAAAAGTTCCATGTATAGTATCAAAAGTTGACAGTAACGGGTTCATTTTTAATCTTTGATAATTACAATGATGCATCGTGAAGTTCCTGTAAAATCTGGTCGATCTCCTCAAATTGTTTTCCTAAATTCAAATTTAGATATACACGATATAAAAGGGGTGCCCATTTCTCTTTTTTATCGGGCATTATCATTCTATACTTCTCTAGATAACTTCGAGCATTCTGATAGTATCTCTTTATCTTTTCTTTTGCTTTTCTATATGTAATAGAATTTATATTCCCTGGAATATCTACATCTTTTGCCAAATTACAATAACAAGCACCTATATTAAAATAACTCTCTACCATTGTAGAATCAATCTCTAATATTTTTTCTGAAACTTTAATACATTCCTCATATTCCTTCAAATTCATCAAAGACAAACTCTTCCCCATCATGAAGTAGGGATTGTCTGAATCCTTAACTAACATTGAATCTGCTAATACTAAAGATGTTTTATAATCCTTTTTCTGATTAAAATAATCGGTTAAATGTGTAAAGAAAAATGCTACTTGTGGAAATTCTTCTACTCCCTTAATGAGATACTTTTTATAAGCATTCGAATCACACAATTTATCTGAAGATATAGCTAAAGATTCCAACACATCTTGTTGTAATGTGCTGTCTGCATATGCTTCTTTATGATAAAGAAACACATTTGCAAAATCATTTAAGAAAAAAGAACTTTTAAGATATAAATAAGCAGCACTACTTACCGATGGGTTATTTACAAAAGTACTATCCCATTCAAAGGCGCGAGGAACCTCTATATATGCTTTTAAAAATTTACGCGCATCTTCATACATCCCCTTCTTGAAAAACCAACGCCCTGCAGCATTTAGATTGGAGTAATATTTATGGAGTAATACATTATTTTCCTCCCTTATCGCTGTCTTTTTATTTTTTTCTTTAAGTATTAAAATTGAATCACATTTCCAAATATAATTTACGACGCCAAGGGTTGTTTTGAAGAAAGCAACCGTATCGTATTTATGATTTAAATAATTCTTTTCATTTTCCACTTGATGTAAGGCTATTTGTGCCTCTTTTGCCAAAGTGAATAAAGCTAATGTTTTATTCTGAGTTGTATCATTTTCTATTTTTTGAATCAACAACATGGCATCTTTAGCTTTTTTGTCTTTCAAATACTTTTTAATGGTCTTTAATTCCTTTTGTCCATACACCGGCATCAAAAAGAAAGATCCTAAAATTATAGTCAATAACTGTTTCATATCTATTGTTTATCTTTTAAAGCCCCAATAATTCTTCCAACTCACGTTCTGCAAACATCAATGAGCCTCTAAATATCAAATTCCGAGATTTATCAAGGATAATTACCGTTGGAAAAGTTTCAACTCCTGTTTTTTTCATTATAGAATCCTTTCGGGAGGCTCCATACACAGGAAAGCTAAAACCATGTTTTACAATAATATTCTGTCCTATCTCCAATCCTTCCGGTTTTGCCCAAGGTCTTTCCTTGTCATCTTTATCTTGTATATCAAAAACGGATGCAATGGTCACATGTGAAGCTTCCTTCCCAAACCTGTCATAAGCATCTTGTAATTCCTGAAAATCATTCTGACATGCGACACAATCACTTTCCCAAAATTCTAATAATACATATTCTCCTGATAATTCAGACAAGGTAATGTCTCCTTTATCTGTTTTTATCTTCAAATTAGCGACATTAATATTCTCTTTTTCTGATAGTATTCCATATCTCGTATATTCCATCCATCTGTCTACCCCATCTATTACACCAAAAACCCAAATAACGCAAGCAATAAAAGCAATATATTTATTCTTTATTTCTTTAGCTAAAATTGCTGTAACAAATGCCCATAACACACACAGGCTCAATACTAAAGTATAAGAAGTTGACTTATATGCATATAACCAAATTGGCAGTTCAATACATACCATTCCTAATAATATAGAAAGATACAAGCTCCATTTACTTTTCGTTTTATATTTATTGATTAACGTATAAGTAAGAACAGCATAAGAAATACTACCCACAATCACTGACCACTGCGGTGAAATTAGCCTTAATAAGGACTGAGGCCAATACACGACAAAAGAGCATAGGAATACTTTCAGATAGTCTCTCATACAACAATATATTCTTACTGCAAAAATACACAAAAACCACCAATCAATCCACACATTACATATTATATTCTATTAAAGGTACTATAGCATAAGTTATATATTCTAATTATTTATGAATTAAAAAGGTATTTTAATGAAAAAGTTAAACAAAAAAGAAGTGAACCTTAAGAGGTCCACTTCAAAATTTTTTAATAATTAGCTATTTGTCTATAACTGTCACTTACAAAAAATTGTTTTTAGAATCTAGCTGTTACTTGCACATCAAATGTATTATAATGCGCTCCAACTGCTGCAGTACGATCGTCTGTAAATGTATAATTAAGCTGGAATACCATGTTCTTGCTAAGGAAATAATTTGCAGATAATCCCCAATCTGTACGCATTGAATTCCATGTTTTAGCATCACGATAGCAATCCCAACGTCCATATAATTTGAAATTCTTAAAGAGAGGAGCACCAACTGTAGCATACCACGCATCACTCTTTGAAGGCTTTGATTTATCTGTAACTACACCCCCTACAGAGTGCATATACTCACCACGAACCGTCCATTTATCTTCATATTTCAAACCGGCTCCCCAACGTACACGATCCACTTGCTTCAATTGTTTATAATCAGGATTATTTTGAGCTGCGTTTTTATCATATTTTTCATTAGTATATCGGCCATTCCATCCAAATCCACCAATACTCAAGTTCTTAATTGGAGAAATCCAAAGTCCACCAATAAGGTCTTTAAATTTATCTTTATCAGAGTGATTGATACCTTGTCCATTAAAAAGTCCAATTTGGTAATGCAACCATGCATGTCCATCCTTCTTAGAATGGAAAAGATCACCCTGTAATTGCAAACCTAAATCACGACCGCTACTCTTATGCTCTCCGTTGCGATCTCCAATTGAAGCAATCTTCATAGTTGCTTGAGAATAACTTCCTAATCCAACATCTATAGGGTTATAAGGATTCTCAAAACTATAAGGACGCTTGAATTGTCCTAACTTAACACGAAGAAAGTCATATTTTTGCCATTCAATAAATGCATCAACAATACGTGGACCTTTATCCTCTCCTGGCGCACCATTTACCTCCAGTTGAAAACGATAATAGAAATCTTTAAAAGCGTAACCATTAGCATACAAACGTACAAAGCGCAAATCAAAACCTCCATTGCTGCTCTGTCCGGCACGGTCGTTCCAAGAGTATTTTCCCATAATGTATCCTCCAAACTTTATGCTTGGGTCCATTTTCTTCAGTAACTTCTTGGTTGACTGTTCTACACCTACGTTCTTGTTCACTTTCGTAGAATCAGCATTTGCAGCCGAATGAGCCATACCTATTACTGCAAATACCAAAATCAGTAATGTTTTTTTCATAAAAATTGTTTTTAGTGTCATAAGAAATGCAAAAGTAAATATAAAATACTTTATATCCCGAAGAGTTTCTATAAATTTGCGTCCATTATGAGAAGTTTCTGTTTTCACAAAGATAAAAATATATTGTTAGCGGCAATATTCCTGCTAAATATCGTCCAGATTCAGCCCCTTTTGGCACAAGAATATATTGCGCCAAAAGAAACCATACAACAAGCAGAAGACACCATTAAGCCAAAACAGAATTTCATTAAAAAGGTAATTAACTATTTTTCAAAAGCAAATAAGCCCGACGACTATCGCAAATTTAATTTCGGACTACTTCCTGGGCCACACTATTCATCGACAGAAGGATTGGGGCTTGGACTAATTGCTACAGGTACATATTCAATGGACCGCACTGACTCCATTCTACCATTATCAAATGTTTCCATTTTTGCAGATTTTACAAGTGTAGGAAAAATAAATATTGGAGTTAGAGGCACTAATATTTTCAAGAAAGAGAGATACAGACTAGACTATAAGGTCAAAACCGAATTATGCCCTACTGATTTTTGGGGGATAGGATATGATGCTGCTGACATTGATGAAAATAAAGCATCTTACCGGAATATTCAAGTTGAAGCTACGGCACGTTTTATGTTTCGTATTGCCCCAAAAACATATTTAGGCCCAGTTGCTAATTTCAAATACATGGCAGCCAAAAGTATCAGTGCTAAGGAAGCCCCACTATTTGAAGGCCTAGATCGCGAAGTAAACACCAATTCTCTTGGTATATCTTTTACTTATGACTCTCGGGACTTTATGCTCAATGCCTACAAAGGAGTTTTTATACAGTTAGACCAAAGTTTTACTCCAAAGTTCTTAGCTAACGATTACACCTTTATGACGACCGAACTAACTGCTGCTACATATACCAAAATGTGGAAAGGTGCTGTTCTTGCAGCCGAGCTACATACACAACTCAATTATGATGGAACACCGCCATGGTGTTTGTTAAGCGAAGTAGGGTCTAGTTATAGAATGCGCGGATATTACGATGGTCGCTACCGCGACAATAACATTGTTGAAGCGCAAATTGAACTTCGCCAAAACATAATCAAACGCCACGGAATAGTAGCATGGATTGGAGCAGCACAAGTATTTCCAGAATGGAAAAAATGGAACAATAAAAAAATACTACCTAATGCGGGAATTGGATATCGTTGGGAATTCATGAAACGTGTAAATATCAGAATAGACTATGGATTTTCCCGTAACGGAGGTGGACTTATTTTTAATATAAACGAAGCTTTTTAATACATACATTGAACACATAATGAATACGATTATGAAAAATAAACTATCAACACTATTCTTATTATCATGCATTTTCAGCATGGGGCACTCCACACCATATACCCCCGAGTGCCTAGAAACCAACCTTACAAATGAGGAAAAAATAGAATATATCAAATTCGGGGACTTCAACCAATGGCTTACTCGAAACATCAAAGAAAGCGCAATCATCGGAGGAAACACCAAAACCCTTTATGAAATTGCTCCTCATCAAACTTGGAACGAGAATAAGGCTTATACAGGCCTTGGGGGTTCACCATGGGCAACCTCAAACGTTTTGGCAAAAGTTGCTGGAATAACAAAAACCAACACATCAGTCTATAAAGAAGCACGTCAAGGTCATGGTTATTGCGCAAAACTTACTACACATGTTGAAAAATGTGTCGTTTTAGGTATTGTCAATATCAAGGTATTGGCTGCAGGCTCAATATATTTAGGACAGACACAAGAACCCATTACGGGAACTTCAAATCCAATGAGTAAACTAGATGCTGGAATTTCATTTAACAAAAAGCCTCGTTATTTGTGTTTTGACTACAAGGCAAAGCTATCCGGTAAGCCCAATCGTGTTCGCCAGACAGGTTTTAGTAAAGTTAGCACAGTACAAGGAATAGATATGCCTGACTGTATTCTATATCTTCAAAAACGCTGGGAAGACGCAGAAGGAAACATTTATGCCAAGCGTATTGGCACTATGGTCAAACGTTTCACTCAAAATACTGATTGGGTTTCTAATGCCCGTTTTGAAATATATTATGGAGATATTACTACCCAAAGTTTCTATAAATCATATATGGGGCTAACCACAGGGGACGCTACAAAATATGCAAAAAACAGTAAAGGTAAACTTGTTCAAGTAAAGGAAATCGGTTGGGGTTCAGCCTCAGACACCCCTACCCATCTAGTTCTTCAATTTGATAGTAGTCATGGCGGTGCCTATGTTGGCAGTGAAGGAAATACCCTTTGGATTGACAATGTTCGCTTCATATATTAAAACCAAGTCTAATATTTTACTTTTTTTTGCGACGGATAGTTTAAATATCTCGTCGCTTTTTTTGTAAATGGTCTTCATGCATTTCTGTTATCATCAGGGAAATACTTAATTATTTTTTGTAATATGCATTAGAGTTAGAGTATGACGTGAAGATAAATCAAGAACTATTGATAAAACAATCGACTTTTATCAAATATACTTTACATTTTGCTACATCTCACAATACCCTAATAAACAAAGTGTTATAATGTTTATCTATTTTATATCGTCTACATTCAATTCTGTATAGCTTGGCCTATATAAGAAAAATTCGTAAATTCGCCGCTATATGAGAAAGACTATATTTTGCATTCTGTGGAGCATACTCATTTCTGCTGTGCTCATTGTTACATTAGGTGCCATCTCTATTAAAAGAGGTTGGATTGGCTATATGCCTCCATTAGAGGAACTACAAAATCCGATTAATAAATATGCTAGTCAAGTACTATCTTGTGATGGTAAGTTATTAGGTACTTGGTCTCGTTCGGAGAATCGCGTTTTTGTTGATTATGATAGTATCTCCTCGCATATGATTAATGCGTTGATAGCAACAGAGGACGTACGTTTCTATGATCATTCAGGCATTGATATTAAAGCCCTTTTTAGAGCTATTATAAAAAGAGGCATCTTCCAACAGAAAGAAGCAGGTGGCGGCAGTACCATTACCCAACAATTAGCTAAGCAATTGTATTCATCAACTGCGAACAGTAAGATGGAGCGTGTGATGCAAAAACCTATAGAATGGGTAATTGCAGTAGAACTAGAACGTTACTACACCAAAGAAGAGATTTTGACTCTTTATCTGAATTATTTTGACTTCCTGCACAATGCCGTTGGTATAAAAACTGCTGCTCAAGTTTATTTCGGGAAACACCCAAAGGATTTAACAATTACAGAAGCGGCTTTATTAGTAGGTATGTGTAAGAACCCTTCGTATTATAATCCAGTAAGATTTGCCGAACGTAGCTTAAACCGACGCAATATTGTTTTGCAACAAATGGTCAAGGCAGATTTACTATCTGAAGAAGAATATGAGCAACTTAAAACCGAGCCTTTGGGGTTAAAATTCCGACGTATAGATCACAAAGAGGGTTTGGCGCCTTACTTAAGAGAATACCTTAGACGTATTATGATGGCGAATAAACCTAAACGCTCTGATTACGCAGAATGGCAACATTTAGCCTACTTTGAAGATTCACTCGCATGGGAAAACAATCCCTTATATGGTTGGTGTAAAAAGAATACAAAAGAAGACGGAAGTTATTACGATATTTACATTGATGGTCTTAAGGTATTTACGACTATTAATTCCAAGATGCAGCGGTATGCAGAAGAGGCCGTAAGAGCTCATGTAGGTAATGAGTTACAACCTCTTTTTGAAAAAGAGAAGAAAGGCTCTCCCAATTATCCATATTCAAGGGCTTTATCAAAAAGTGAAATTGAAAAGATTTTAAATAAAGCCATACGCCAAAGTGAACGTTATCGCCTGATGAAGAAAGATGGAGCGACCGAGTCTGAAATAGAAAAGGCTTTCAATACTCCAACCCACATGACTGTATTTACCTATCAAGGTGAACGAGATACACTGATGTCTCCAATAGATTCTATCAAGTATTATAAATCGTTTCTCCGTTCAGGTATGTTATCTATAGACCCAACAAATGGTCATGTTAAAGCCTATGTCGGTGGTGTTGACTTTGCACATTTCCAATATGACATGTGTATGATGGGACGCCGTCAGGTTGGTTCTACCATGAAACCATTTGTTTACTCTTTGGCTTTAGAAGATGGGATGCTTCCTACGGATTTAATTCTCAATGAAGAACGTACATACATAATTCCCGAAAGTGCTCCTTGGACTCCTCGCAATGGAAGTAAAGCCAGATATGGTGAACTAGTTACACTTAAATGGGGTCTAAGCCAATCAAACAACTGGGTAACAGCTGCTTTGATGGACTCTGTAGATAGAAGCGGCCAACGCTTGAAAGACTTATTAGGCGAATTTGGCATAGTAAACCCAGAAATCCATCCCTCTCTCTCTCTCTGTTTAGGATCATGTGATATTACTGTTGCCGAAATGGCTAGTGCCTATACTGCATTTGCGAACAAAGGTATCCGTACGGTTCCCATCTTAGTTTCAAGAATAGAAGACAATAAAGGAAACATACTAGCAGAATTCCAACCAAGAATGAACGAAGTAATCAGCGAGAACAGTTCATACTATATGGTAGATATGCTCAAGGCTGTAGTTAACCAAGGAACCGGCTATCGACTGCGCTACAGATATGGTTTCGATGGAGAAATAGCAGGAAAAACGGGAACAACCAATAGTAACTCAGACGGATGGTTTGTTGGTTTTGTTCCTCGCCTCGTAAATGCTTGCTGGGTAGGAGGTGAAGATCGTGACATTCACTTTAACACAACCGCCTCTGGACAAGGAGCTTCTACTGCACTTCCGATTTGGGCATTATATATGAAGAAAGTTTTAGCTGACCCCACATTAGGATATAGCAGTAATGAAAAATTTTTGATTCCTGCTGATTTACCGATGAAACATGAAGAAGATTTCTTAGAAGAAGCCAATAGTGAACCAGAAGAATCCTTTGGTGGTATTGACGCATTATTTGATTAATCTCACACATACAACAATGAAATACATAGCCATTATACCCGCAAGATATGCATCGACCAGATTTCCTGGTAAGCCATTGGAATTGCTCGGAGGAAAACCGATTATACAATGGGTTTACGAACGTGTAAACAAAGTTTTTAATGACACATTGGTAGCAACAGATGATGAACGTATCTATAATGTTGTATTGTCTTTTGGCGGAAAAGCCGTAATGACACAACCAACCCATCCCAGCGGAACAGACCGTTGCTATGAAGCATATCTAAATAGTGGAATAGAAGCAGATGTAGTGGTCAATGTACAAGGAGATGAGCCATTTATAGATGCCTCCCAACTAGAAAGCATCAAGGCTTGTTTTGCTGACACGTCTATCCATATTGCCACGTTAGTCAAACCATTTAAACCCACAGACACCGTGGAAGATTTGGAAAACCCCAATACTCCCAAAGTGGTAATAGATGGCAACAACAATGCTCTATATTTTAGCCGCTCCGTCATCCCATATTTAAGAGGAAAAGACAAAGCTGAATGGTTAAAACAGCACACTTATTATAAACATATAGGACTATATGCATATCGCGTTGATGTTTTGAAGAAGATAACCTGTCTTCCCCAAGGAACGCTTGAAAAAGCTGAATCTTTAGAACAATTACGTTGGCTAGAAGCCGGATATAAAATCAAAGTAGGAATGACTACCATTGAAACAATTGGTATTGATACCCCGGAAGATCTTAAAAAAGCCGAAACATTAATTTCATAGTTATACACTTAAGACTTTTTCAAAAGCATAGAAATGAAATTCAAGTACCACATATTACTATTGTTTTTTAGCATATCAATACTCCCCTATTCGTTTGCCCAAAAGATCCAAGTAGGTTCTTATAAATTTAAAGATGGTTCTGTTTATACTGGTCAATTATCAGGAGGTAAGCCAAATGGTAAAGGACGAACTGTTTTTAACAATGGAGATTGTTACGAAGGAGAATATGTAAAAGGACGCCGTCATGGATATGGTACATATACTTTTTCTGACGGAGAGAGATACGAAGGGCAATGGTTTCAAGATCAACAACACGGAAATGGTGTATTCTATTATTTGAATAATAATCGCTACGAAGGGCTATGGTTTAGGGACTTTCGCGAAGGTAAAGGAAAGATGTACTATTACAATGGCGATGTATATGAAGGAGAATGGAAAGAAGACCTTCGCTCTGGACGTGGCACTTATACCTATGCCAACGGTGCTTTCTATAAAGGTGAATGGCAGAATGACAAGAAGCATGGTATAGGTGAGTTTGACTGGAAAGATGGATGCAAGTACAATGGTAGTTGGAGCAATAACATGCGAAATGGTCGTGGGTCATATTATTACGCTGATGGTGATTATTATAATGGAGATTGGAAAAATGACCAAAAAGAGGGAAAAGGTATCTATAAATTTAAAAACGGCGATGTTTATGAAGGTGAGTATTTAATGGGCGAGCGTACAGGAGAAGGTGTATTTACCTTTGCTAACGGCAACAGATATATTGGGCAGTTCACCTCTGGAGAACAAAATGGTGAAGGAACCTTTACATGGAAAGGGGTTGCCTCGTATGTCGGTCAGTGGAAGAACAACCAACGCAATGGGCATGGTGTATACAAATGGAAAAATGGAGATGAATACACCGGAAATTGGCAAAACAATCTCATGCATGGCGAAGGAACTCTAAAAAAAGCCAATGGAGAAAAATTTAAAGGAACCTTCCAACATGGTAAAAAAGAAGGAAAAGCTATTGAAATTTATGCCGACGGTTCACGTTTTGAGGGAACCTATAAAAATGACGTCAAAGACGGAGACTTTGTCAAATACGACAAGAATGGAAATGCAATAGAAAAAGGCACATATAAAAATGGCCGTCTCCAAAAATAAATCATGAAAACAACCTAAAATCTATATCCAAATGAAATGCACTCGTAAGAAAGTTAAAAACAAAGCTTCACTTTTGAAGATTGTAAAAGACGACCCTTGGTTGGAACCTTTCGAAGCAGCTATTACCGGCCGTCACAATTATGTCAATCAAAAAATCCAGGAATTGACTGGAGGCAAGACTACCCTCTCGGACTTTGCAGATGGTCACCTTTATTTTGGTCTGCATCGTACTGCACGCGGGTGGGTTTTCCGGGAGTGGGCCCCCAATGCTACTGCGATTTACCTCATTGGCGATTTTAACCAATGGACAGAAAGCGAAAAATACCGATTGAATCCTGTCAAAGGAAGTTCTGGAGTGTGGGAAATTAAGCTACCGACTAAAGCACTTTCTCATTTAGACCTCTACAAGATGAAGGTTTATTGGAAAGGTGGTGAAGGAGAGCGCATCCCTGCTTGGTGTCAGCGTGTAGTTCAAGATGAAGAAACAAAGATTTTCAGTGCCCAAGTATGGAATCCTGAGAATCCCTACCAATTCAAGAAAAAGAATTTCAAGCCTAAACGTGATCCTCTACTTATCTATGAGTGCCATGTTGGTATGTCACAAGATGCAGAGAAAGTCGGAAGCTACAACGAATTTAGGATTAACGTTCTACCACGTATTATCAAAGAGGGATACAATTGCCTTCAAATCATGGCGATACAAGAGCATCCCTATTATGGTAGTTTTGGGTATCACGTAAGTAGCTTCTTTGCTCCAAGTAGCCGACAAGGAACTCCAGACGAGCTCAAACAACTAATCGATGAGGCCCATGCAGCTGGTCTGACAGTTATTATGGACCTTGTACAAAGTCATGCTGTTAAAAACGAAATAGAAGGTTTAGGAAATCTAGCCGGTGACCCCTCCCAGTTCTTCTATAAGGGAGACAGGAGAGAACACCCAGCATGGGATAGTCTTTGTTTCGACTATGGCAAGAACGAAGTTATCCACTTCTTGCTATCAAACTGCAAATATTGGCTTACTGAATATAAATTTGATGGTTTCCGCTTTGATGGTGTAACATCTATGCTTTACTATAGCCATGGTCTAGGAGAAAGTTTTGGCGGATATGGTGATTATTATAACGGACATCAAGATGACAATGCCATTTGCTATCTCACATTAGCCAATCTACTTATCCACGAGGTAAATCCTAATGCAATAACCATTGCCGAAGAAGTTTCCGGAATGCCAGGTTTGGCAGCACCATTCAAGTCTGGAGGTTATGGCTTTGACTATCGATTGGCCATGAATATTCCAGATTATTGGATTAAGACGATCAAAGAGTTAAAAGATGAGGACTGGAAGCCTAGCAGCATTTTATGGGAACTTACTAATCGTCGTGCCGACGAAAAGACAATCTCATATGCAGAAAGTCATGACCAAGCCCTCGTAGGTGACAAAACACTAATTTTCCGTTTGGTTGATGCTGACATGTATTGGCACTTCAAGAAAGGTGACGAAAACTTCATGGCCCATCGCGGAATTGCACTTCATAAGATGATACGCCTCGCGACTCTCACTACTATGGGAGGCGGATATCTAAACTTCATGGGCAACGAATTTGGTCATCCAGAATGGATAGACTTTCCTCGTGAAGGTAACGGATGGAGCCACAAATATGCCCGTCGCCAATGGAATTTAGTAGATAATAAAGAATTATGTTACCACTACTTGGGCGATTTCGACAGCGCTATGCTTTCGTTAGTAAAAAGTATGCCACGCTTTGGCCGTACAAAAGTACAGGAAGTTTGGCACAACGATGGTGACCAAGTATTAGCATATAGTAGAGGCGATCTCCTCTTTGTTTTTAACTTCAGCCCTACTCAAAGTTATACAGACTATGGTTTCATGATGCCGGAAGGATCATACCGTGTGGTACTAAACACAGATGACCCAGCCTATGGTGGCAATGGCTTAACCAATGACAGCCTCACCCACTTCACCAACTATGATCCTCTATTAAAACGCGATGGTAAAGGTTGGTTAAAACTCTATTTACCAGCTCGCACTGCAGTATGTTTGAAAAAGGTTGAAGAATAAAATAGTTTACTCTGCAAAATGAAATAAAGCTATACACTGTATAGCTTTATTTTTTTCTAGCTCCGGATAGGATTAAAAAGAAAAAAGAGCTATTTAATAGCTCTTTTATGAGGTACCAGGCAGATTCGAACTGCCGTAGACGGTTTTGCAGACCGCTACCTAGCCACTCGGTCATGGTACCTTTTCGTTTTCGGATGCAAAGTTAGCATTTTTTTATTTCTTACCAAACTTTTGCGATTGTTTTTTAAAGTTTTTCAACAAACAAGGCTGTAAACACTTACTGCACGTACCTTTATTGTTACGACAAATCCTAATATAGGCTATTATCTTATAGCATAGATAAGACGCAGAAACCAACAAAAGGAATATTACAATCACTGTTTGCATAAACTTCTTACTTTCTATGTTAATTCATAAATAGGAGAAGCTAGTTTACGTTTCAAAACCTCCACTTTAGGTGGAGATTCAACATATGCTTGACTATAGGCAGTCTCAATTGTTTTGCGCACTAATTCAGGATGATTATTCTCTTCACTTATATGGCAAAGCCAAACACGTTTTGTTTCAGATGTTAGACTCTTCACTAGGGCAGCCGCAGCATCTTGATTGCTAAGATGCCCATTTGAGCCGGCAATACGTTTTTTCAAATATGCTGGATATGGACCGGACTCTAGCATCATAGGGTCATAATTAGACTCAAGAATTACATAATTAGCCGCCTGCAAATAATCTTGCATTTCTGATGTAATATAACCTGCGTCTGTAATTAAACAAAACTTTACCTCCTTATATGTAATAAAATATCCTTGACAACTTGAACTATCATGCGGAACATTAAAAGGAGTAACATGAAATGGACCAACATTAAAAGGAACTCCTTCTGAAATAAGCATTTTATGTATCTGCTCCACCTTTTTCGACATGAAATAGTTACGTTCCATACCGCCGTGAACTTTTTCTGTTGCATAAACAGGCACATGAAACTCTCTACTCAACACTCCTACGGCTTTAATATGATCTGTATGATCATGTGTTACTAATATTGCTTTAATGCGATCAAAACAAAAGCCATAATCTTTAAAGGATTTCTTAAAAGAGCGTATGCCAATCCCTAAATCTATCAGTATACCAAAATCATCCGCTTGCAAATAATAGCAATTTCCGCTACTACCACTACCAAAACATATAAATTGTACCATAAGGTTGTTTTTCTTTGTTTTATACTATGTTACTCACAGCTTACTAGAATGGAAGTCCTACAGCAAAATGGAAAGTAAAGTCACGCTTCCAATTTGGACAAATCAGCGGATAATGCAAACGACCTTTTTCTACTCCTGGATTGATGGCTTTCATACCTCCATCAATTCTTAATATAAAGTAGTCTAGATTCACACGCAATCCCAATCCATAAGCTACGGCTATTTGTTTATAAAATTTATCAAACTTAAATTGCCCGTCTTCTAGCCCTTCATATTTTCGTGTATTCCATACATTTCCGGCATCAATAAAGAATGCTCCATGTATTTTCCAAAACAAACGAGTACGATATTCTAGGCTCAAATCCAATTTAAGATTTCCAGTTTGATTGATAAAGTCTACCTTACCATCTTTTCCCACATATTTACCTGGTCCCAAAGCTCTTGCATTCCATCCTCGCACACTATTCGCTCCACCCGAAAAATAACGTTTCTCGTAAGGTACAATGGATGAGTTTCCGTAGGGAAGTGCCAAACCAAATGCAGTATGAATAGCTACAGAATTCCTATCATTGATTAGAAAACTCTTAGAATAGTCAAAATCTATTTTTGTATATTGGGAGTAAGCTATATTAAATACATTGTACTGACCTTGACTGTTCTTCGAAGCTTTAAAA
>JAEIGA010003372.1_pt1 | contig 25052 bp, 16 predicted proteins | sample 9270691 | NCBI WGS metagenome assembly JAEIGA01 (sample SAMN17057246, study PRJNA624740) | gut metagenome | biome: biome; isolation source: fecal sample | host: Bos grunniens | place: China: Xizang | collected 2019
GAGGCGAGAGTCAGCGCATCAATCTTGCCACTTCTTTAGGCAGTTCGTTGGTCGGTTCGCTCTACATCCTGGACGAGCCCAGCATCGGTTTACATTCGCGCGACACAGACCGCCTCATTCGTGTGTTGCATCAACTGCGCGACCTCGGCAATACGGTCATTGTGGTCGAGCACGACGAGGATATCATGCGCGCCGCCGACTATTTGGTAGATATCGGTCCCGAGGCTGGTGCACACGGCGGAGAAGTGGTATGGCAAGGCGCCAGCGAATCCATTCCTCAGGCAGTAGAGGCAGGGGAGCACACCCATTCGCACACGCTGGCTTACCTGGCAGGCACAGATCAAATCCCTGTGCCCACGATGCGCCGTGCGTGGAATAATTATATACGTGTGCGTGGCGCTAGGGCCAACAATCTGAAGGGCGTCGACGTGGATTTTCCGCTCAATGTCTTCTCCGTTGTCACAGGCGTCTCGGGAAGTGGCAAGAGCACCTTGGTGCGCGACATCTTATACCGCGCCTTGAAGCGCCACTTCGACGAGGTTGCCGACCGCCCCGGCGAACATATTGCGCTCGAAGGCGATCTGTCGCAAATCGCCGGCGTAGAGTTTGTCGACCAAAACCCCATCGGCCGCTCATCCCGCTCCAACCCCGCCACATATATCAAGGCGTACGACGAAATACGCAAGTTGATGGCAGACCAACCGCTGTCGAAGCAAATGGGCTACACCCCAGCGTATTTCAGCTTCAATGCGCCCGGCGGACGATGCGAGGAATGCAAAGGCGAGGGTACTGTGAAGGTAGAAATGCAGTTTATGGCTGACCTGATCCTGGAATGCGAAGCTTGCGGTGGTAAACGCTTCAAATCAGATGTACTCGAAGTGAAATTCCAAGGCAAGAATATCTACGACATCCTGGATATGACCGTAGACGAGAGCATCGAATTTTTCTCAAATCACGGTCAGGAGAAAATAGCTAAACGCTTGCGTCCCCTGCAGGACGTGGGCTTGGGATATATCAAGTTGGGACAATCGTCAAGTACGCTATCGGGTGGTGAAAACCAGCGCGTGAAGTTGGCCTACTACCTGTCGCGCGAATCCGCCGACCCCCTTTTGTTCATCTTCGACGAACCCACGACAGGTCTGCACTTCCACGACATCCGCCGCCTGATGCAGAGTTTCAATGCCCTGGTAGAGCGTGGCCACACCGTACTGGTCATCGAGCACAACCTGGACGTCGTGAAATGCGCCGACCATGTGATCGACCTGGGTCCTGAAGGCGGCCGCGAAGGTGGACACCTGGTCATCGCTGGTACACCCGAAGAAGTAGTGAAGGCTGGCAAAGGTTACACGGCGCGCTATTTGCGAGAAAAACTGCAAGGCAGATAAGCAATTCTTAAAGTCTTACGCTTCTTAGAACTTGTGGTTGGGGGCAAAAATGTCATATACCTATAGTTTTCCTAAAAACAATTTTTCCACAAAATTCTATTCAAATAATTAAAAGTTTTAACTGCTATAAAAAGACAAAACCTTTTTTAGTAAACCATAGGGTGAGCTAAAAAGGGTTTTGTCTTTTTTACCAAAAGGTTAAACATATTTCCATCTTCCTCTATTGCTCCATTATAAAAGTATATTCTAAAAAAAGCAAATCAATATTTTGTATTTCGGTGCCGTTGTAGTAATTTTGCGATAGAAAACAAAAAATTACTTTTTTTATGGAAAATAGAACCGTCAGAGTGCGCTTTGCGCCCAGCCCTACAGGCCCACTTCATATCGGTGGTGTTCGCACCGCATTGTACAACTACCTGTTTGCCCGCCAGCACGGCGGCAAGATGGTGTTCCGTATCGAGGACACCGACTCTCAACGCTTCGTGCCTGGTGCCGAGGAGTATATCATCGAATCTTTCAAGTGGCTCGGCATCGAGTTTGACGAAGGTGTAAGTTACGGTGGCGACAAAGGTCCATACCGCCAAAGCGAACGCCGCGAAATCTACAAAAAATATGTAGACCAACTCCTGGCTGAAGACAAGGCTTACATCGCATTCGATACTCCCGAGGAACTGGATGCTAAGCGTGCTGAAAAGGAAAACTTCCAATACGACGCTACAACTCGCGGCGAGATGCGCAACTCGCTCACTATGCCTGCCGACGAGGTGCAAGACCTGATCGCTGCTGGCACACAGTATGTGGTGCGCTTCAAAATCCAACCCGGCGAAGATATTCACGTGGATGACATGATCCGTGGTGATGTGAAGATCAACTCGACTGTCCTAGACGACAAGGTGCTCTACAAGAGTGCGGACCAATTGCCCACTTACCACTTTGCCAATATCGTGGACGACCACCTCATGGAAATCACACACGTGATCCGTGGCGAGGAATGGTTGCCCTCTGCTCCATTGCACGTCCTGCTGTATCGTGCATTCGGCTGGCAGGACACTATGCCCCGCTTCGCTCACTTGCCTCTGTTGCTCAAACCCGACGGCAAGGGCAAACTCTCTAAGCGCGACGGCGACCGCTTGGGCTTCCCCGTATTCCCCTTGGAATGGCACGCTGCCGACGGCACCATCTCGTCAGGCTACCGCGAAAGTGGCTACCTGCCCGAGGCTGTGGTCAACTTCCTGGCACTGCTCGGCTGGAACCCTGGTACAGATCAGGAAATCCTCTCTATGCAAGAACTGATTGAACAGTTTGACCTGGCGAAGTGCTCTAAGGCTGGCGCTAAGTTTGACTACGTGAAGGGACAATGGTTCAACCGCGAATATATCCAAAGCGCAGACAATGCCGTCCTAGCTCAGGATTTCGACAAGATACTGCGCGAAAACGGTATCGAAGCACCTATTGAAAAAGTAGAGGCTGTCGTGGCAATGATGAAGATGAAGAAGATCAACTTCATCAAGGATTTGTGGCCACTCTGCGACTTCTTCTTCATCGCACCTCAGACCTTTGACAAAGAAGATAAGTTCATCCGCAAAAACTGGAAGGACAACGCTCCACAAGATATGCAGGCACTGCTCGAATTGCTCGAGGGACTAGAAGACTTCTCAGCCGATGCTCAACGCAAGGCTATTGATGCTTGGGTCGAAGCAACGGGCGTGAAGCCATGGAATGCTTGGCGCGTGATGTTGGTCGGTGCTGGCAAGGGCCCAGATATGCACGATTTGGCAGAATTCCTGGGCAAGGAAGAAACCCTGAAACGTATGCGCTTCGCTCTCGAGGCCTTGGCGTAAATAGATTTTACCCTGGCACATCTGCATGTGCTCTGATAGATACACAATGTACTCTGACAGATACGTAATGTACTTTGACTGATACAAAATGTACTCTCTGGCGATATACCTCTATATGATCATGGTGAACATCGTTGCGCTTTTCCACAAAAAAGCGCGACTGATGACACGTGGTCAGCGCCAGACGTGGCAAACCCTGCGCCAGGCGGTGGGAAGCGATACCTACGTGTGGTTTCACGCCGCATCGTTGGGCGAATTCGAACAGGGACGCCCTTTGATGGAACGCCTCAGACGCACGCACCCTAACCAAAAAATTCTGTTGACTTTCTTCTCGCCTTCGGGCTATGAGGTGCGCAAGGATTATGCTGGGGCCGACATCGTGTGCTACCTTCCTTTTGATACGCCAATAAATGCGCGCAAGTTTGTACGCCTGGCACGACCCACGGCAGCCTATTTCATTAAGTACGAATTCTGGCGCAATTATATCGACGTGCTACACAGGCACAATATCCCAGTGTATAGTGTGTCGAGCATCTTCCGCGAGGGGCAAATCTTCTTCCGTCCTTACGGCAAGAGTTACGCTCGTTGCCTAAAGCGAATCACCCATTTCTTCGTGCAAAACGAGGCGTCGAAAGTACTCCTAGCACAAATTGGCGTGGAGAACGTGTCGGTAGTCGGAGATACTAGATTCGACCGCGTGATCGACATCAAAAACGAAGCGAAGGATTTACCTTTGTGCGAAACCTTTGCCCAAGGGAAAAATGTCCTGGTGGCGGGTAGTAGTTGGGCGCCCGACGAAGATATTCTGATTGACTATTTCAATCGCAACAAAGGATGGTGCCTGATCCTCGCTCCACACGTGGTGTCAGATGAGCACCTGCGCGAAATCGAAGGGAAGTTGCGTCGACCAGCCGTACGCTACACACAAGTCAGCGCCGACAATGTGGCACAAGCCGAATGCCTGATCATCGACTGCTACGGCCTTTTGTCCAGCATCTACCGCTACGCAAAAATTGCCTACGTGGGTGGCGGATTTGGTGTAGGTATTCACAACGTACCCGAGGCGGCTGTCTATGGCATTCCCGTATTTATCGGACCAAACAACAAGAAATTCCGCGAAGCCCAGGCCCTGCTGAAAAATGGTGGTTGCATCGAGATACACGGTGCCGAGGATTTCAAACGAGCCATGACCAACTTTACACAACATCCCGAACTCTTGCAACAAGCCGGCGAAATGGCAGGACAATACATTCACGAAAATGCAGGTGCCGCCGACAAAATCTTCGAAGCAGTGGCATTGTCCAAACCCCTTAGTACATTATAATATATATATGGTATTCATCAATGATGCTCTCAAGGTCTATCGACTCTCTGGGAGCATCATTTGTTTCCTCCACACGCTTGCCATAAAACACCATTTAGTTACGATTGAAACAGGCACAATCCATGCCATCCGAGAGGGCGCAGTGAGGCACAAATTCAGGATTATGATAGAAAAAAACAGAGACTCTTTTGTCTATACTCCAAATTTTGTAGCAAAATATTTACATTTTGTATATTTTTTAGGGTGCAAAAATTGCTATATGTAAATTTTATTTCTACCTTTGCGTGCATTTCAAAACAAAAATAAACACAAAAATATGAAAAAGGTTGACCTACTAGATCTGAAGATTCTTCAAATCATTTCTATGGATGCACGCGTGCCTTTCAAAGATGTGGCCGAAGCGTGCGGCGTTTCGAGAGCAGCAATTCATCAACGTGTATTGCGTTTGACAGAAGCTGGTGTCATCACTGGCTCAGGATATAATGTCAATGCAAAGCGTATCGGCTATAGCACATGTACATATGTCGGGATTAAGTTGGAGCGCGGCTCAATGTACCAAGGCGTAGCGGCTGCATTGGAAAAGATTGACGAGATTGTGGAGTGCCACTTCACTACAGGTCCTTATACAATGCTGGTGAAACTCTACTGCCGCGACAACGAACACCTGATGAAATTGCTCAACCATCACATTCAGGAGATCCCAGGCGTCGTTTCGACCGAAACATTGATTTCACTTGAACAAAGTTTCTCACGCCAAGTGCCTGTGATGATTCCCAGCAAGGATCAAGCCGTAAACTCAAAGAAACTGAAAGCACTGATGGAGCGCATGAATGCAGAAGGTGTGATCGTGGACGATTTGGAAGACAACAACGACTAAAGACCTTCTTGAAAAAAAGTTAGACCTTGTTTGAAAAAACCAAGACTTTTTTTGAAAAAACCAAGACCTTTTTTAAAAAAGCTAAGACTTTTTTTTCAGAAAGCCTCACCTCATTTTTCCTTTCCAAATCAAGAAAGAAAATATCTCAATCAACGCGACACAAAAATCAACTGAACTCTACACTATGCTAGACCTGACTTGGCAAGGCGTACTATTGGGCGCTGCCACATTTCTGACCATCGGTCTGTTTCACCCCATCGTGATAAAGACAGAATACCATTTTGGTACGCGCCCTTGGTGGATTTTTCTCGTACTGGGACTCGTTTGCTCCGCAGCGGCGCTGCTGATCAAAGATCTCTTTTGGAGCGCCCTGCTCAGTATTGTGGGATTTTCATCATTCTGGACCATTAAGGAACTGTTTGACCAAAAGAAACGCGTGGAAAAGGGGTGGTTCCCACGAAATCCCAAACGTAAATATTAGGGTAAGAGCGACGCAAAAAAAGGCTTTGCCTGCTATCAACACTATTCCATTTGCAATCTACACACTATGGACTCATTTGACATTAATACCACCTATCGCGAACTGACCAGCCACTATCCCACTCAGCGCGCCTATCCCTTGATTGGTATCATGGGCAATTATGGCAACAAGGGTAGCGAACTGGCAGAAGCCTACTACCGCAGCATCGAAGCAGCAGGTGGTATGCCAGTAGTCATTCCCCCAGTGGACAATCCGTCTCAACTGTACAATCTGCTGGCACGCATCGATGGACTGATGCTCTCGGGTGGTGCCGACGTCAACCCACTGTATTGGGGCGAAGATCCCTTGCCGCAACTCGGAGGTATCAACTCGGCACGCGACAAGGTGGAACTGCTCGCCGTACGTCTAGCCTACGACTGCGGACTGCCAATGTTTGGTATCTGCCGCGGCGTGCAGGTCATCGTGGCTGCTCTGGGGGGTAAAGTCTATCAGGATACTGCTGCAGAACACGACGGCGGCTATCTGATCAAGCACAGTCAAGATGCGCCTCGCTTCACCCCGACGCATCGTGTTCAGGCCGATAGCGACTCGCTCGTAGCAAAATTGCTCGGCACCGAGTTTGCCGTCAATTCTTTCCACCATCAAGCAGTAAAAGAAGGCGGCCCGAAACTACGTATCACTGCCCGATCTGCCGATGGTGTGGCAGAAGTTGTAGAGTCCAACGAGATGAAGAGCATTTGGGGCGTGCAATGGCATCCCGAATCCTTTATCATGAACAACGACCGTCGCATGATGCCGCTGTTCCAACACTTCGTGCAAGAGGCAGAGTCGTATCGCAAGGCGCGTGAAGTGCATCGTCGCGTCTTGACCTTGGATTCACACTGCGACACGCCAATGGTATTTGATCAAGGTGTTGAATTGTGCAAGCGCAATACGAATAGTTGTGTCGACCTGTACAAGATGTACGACGGCGCCCTGGATGCCGCTGTGATGGCCGCCTATCTGCCGCAAGGAGGCAGGAGCGCTGACGAACTACTTGAAGCAACGATTACAGCAGATCGTATCCTGGCAAAAATTCGCCGACAGGTCGAGGCTGCGTATAGTGTGCAAATAGCCACTATCCCAAAGGACCTTTTCAATAATAAAATGCTTAATCGCAAATCCATCATGCTTGGTATCGAAAACGGTTATGCCATTGGCAAGGACCTGAGCAATATCGAGCGCTATCGCAAGGAGGGTGTAGTCTACATGACGCTCTGTCACAACGGCGACAATGATATTTGCGACTCGGCAAGTCGCTCGAAGCGTGAGCATGGCGGCTTGAGCGAATTTGGCAAGCAAGTGGTCGCTGAAATGAACCGCGTGGGCATGATGATAGACTTGTCGCACGCTTCAGAGGAGACCTTCTATCAAACACTCGAAGTCTCGACGCGCCCCGTGCTTTGCTCGCACTCGTCATCCAAAGCATTGTGCAATCATCCCCGCAATCTGACCGACGACCAAGTTCGCGCCTTGGCAGAAAAGGGCGGCGTGGTGCAAGCCACCTTCTACGAGGGATTCCTGGTCGAATCTGGCGAAGCAACGATCGACGATGCCGTGCGACACATCATGCACTTGATCGACGTGGCAGGCATCGAGCACGTAGGCATCGGTTCGGACTTCGACGGCGATGGTGGTGTGCGCGGATTGCGTACGGCAGCCGACTATCTGTCGCTGACACGCCGACTCATGGCAGAGGGATTGAACGAACGCTCCCTGCGCAAATTGTGGGGCGGCAACTTTGTTCGCGTGATGAGTCGTGCACAATACAACACGCTCTTTCAAAGCGGATATGCAGACCAATAATTAATCTCAACTAACCCTATCCTACGACACATCAGGTTATGAAATATTTCGCACACATCAGTCTATGTTTTACCCTCGTCACAGTCTTTTCACTCTTGGCTTGTGGTAGTAAAAATAGTGCAACGTCTCAGACCGAGCAGACTACTACGACACCAACAGAGCAGAAGGTATTAGTGACGTTTAATGCAGATTCGGCCTTCGCATTCGTACAAAAGCAATGCGACTTCGGACCTCGTACGCCCGAGTCGGCGGCTCACAAAAAGTGTGGCGATTATATTGTGGACCAGTTTAAGCATTATAAGTTGCAGGTGACGGAACAACACGCACAGGTCAATACCTGGGATGGCAAGACGTTGCCCTGTCGCAACATCATCGCTTCGTATAAGCCAGAAGCCGAGAAGCGCGTGCTACTCTGCGCTCACTGGGACTGCCGACCTTGGTGCGACGCTGATGCCGACGAAACCAATCACAGAAAACCCGTACTGGGTGCCAACGATGGTGCCAGCGGCGTGGCAGTGATGCTCGAAGTGGCGAGATTGTTGAAGGACTTGCAACCTCAATATGGGATAGATTTCATCTGCTTCGATATGGAGGACTATGGCGCTCCTTATTGGGGTGAAGAGAGTGCTCCACAGGACGGCAGCGATTGGTGCCTGGGCTCGCAATATTGGGCACAAAATCCACATGTAGCAGGCTATCGTGCAGAGTATGGTATTCTGCTTGATATGGTGGGTGGCAAGGACGCGCGCTTCTGCCGCGAATACTACTCGATGCAGTATGCTTCGTCCATCATGACCAAAGTATGGAGTGCAGCCGAGGCGGTGGGAGCAGACAAGTATTTCCTCTACGAAGACGGTTCGGTAGCTATCGACGACCACCTGCCTATCAATCAATATTTGGGCGTGCCTACCATAGACATCATCCCCTGTCTGGCTGGCCCACAGGGCGGATTCTCTGCCACATGGCACACGGTGAACGATACTCCCGAGAATATTTCGCGCGAGGTCCTGGGCGCAGTGGGACAAACCCTAATTCAGGTGCTCGGCAGCGAGGCTTTTTAATACTTTGCACAATACATAATATAGACGTAATATGACTATCAACGAACTTCAAGACGAGATTATCGAAGACTTCACATTGCTGGACGACTGGATGGACCGCTACCAGCTCCTTATCGACTTGGGCGAGGACGAAGACGACCTGTCCGAGGATGAAAAGGTGGATGCCAACCTGATCGAAGGTTGCCAGAGTCGCGTGTGGTTGGTGTGCGACGAAGTGGATGGCAAATTGGAATACCGCGCCGAAAGCGACGCCCTAATCGTCAAGGGTATTGCTGTCCTTCTGATGCGCGTGTTGAGCGGACATACGCCCCAGGAAATTCTGGAGGCTGACCTTTACTTCATAGACAAGATTGGCTTGTCCGAACACCTTTCGCCCACACGCAGCAACGGACTCCTGGCGATGGTGAAGCAGATGCGCATGTATGCTTTGGCTTACCAAACCAAATTGGCGCAAGGGTAGGGGGGGATGGCATCTCACGTCATTTCGGCAATACCATTGGCGTGAAACATTTCCTTAACGACTGTTAATCGCGATTTGCATTTCGCAAAAAAATATCGTATCTTTGTGATAAGAAAATGGGGAACTGTCCAAATGCGGATAGTTCCCCTTTGTTTTGCCCCATTTTTGGATGAAAAAAGGTGAGATCTTGTGAAAATTCCGCGCCGACTTTTTCAAAAAAGCCAAGACTTTTTTTCAAATTCCCCAAGACTTTGTTTGAAAAGGGTTTGCTGTTTTTCAAAAAGCGTTTAGGTTTCTTGTAACACAGTCTTAATCTTTCTTAAAAAAGCCTAAACGTTGGTGGCGTGAAACATTCAAAATTTTCATTCCTTTTTAGCATTTCTGCTGTATACAAATAGCCACACAATGGAAACGACCATTCTGAAGTGCAGAAATAGACTACGCTCTCCACTGCAGTAGAGAGCGTAGTCATGTGAGGTGTGTAAACTTGTTCACCAATTATTATTCACCATCACAGTCGAATTGTGTACAGTCGAAGTATATTTCAGAGATGGCGGTGTCTTGGTACTTTGAGCCAGGATAGACATCAAGAATCTCAAATTTAATTGTATGGACATCGTAGCCTAAGCCGCCATCAATGTCGAATAACTGCAACGACCGGCTATTTTGAAGTTCAAGGATGCATTTGGGCTTACCATTGCAATACACCTTGAGGCGTTTGACACGTGCATTCTCGTTCCATGCCTTATCGCTCTTGACATATCCGTTCAGAATCTTTATTGACGAAATTGAGCATCCACTTACATCTCGATACTCAATCCATTGGCCAACGCCATTGCCTTTTACACCCTCAACCCATGCTGTCTCGTGGTTTAAATCATAAATGTTAGCTGCTTTGTAGTTGGCAGATCCTTGAGGACTAAGCGTGCTCGATGTCACGATGCTGCCCACATCGCCACCACTGCGCATCCAGAAGGTTCCGTTGTAGTGAAAATCATAAAATAATGGATTGCCTGTGTCGTCATAATTACCACTCTCATACGTTGCGTTGCTGATATTTGGAACCTTAAAGACGTAGGATGGTTTGATGGTACGCAACTGTGCCTCCGCTGCAAGGCAGCTGATAAGTGCCAAAGCAATGATTAATACTCGTTTCATATTCTTGTTGTGTGTTAAAGTTAAAATCGTATGACAAATGTAGTAATTATATTTATATGAAACAAATATTGTGAAGCGCATATCTTTGATGCCTATATAAAATATATTGTTCGCACATTATTCCTTACCCCTCATCCCCTCCCTGATTTCGGTCTATATTCTCGCCTGAATGTACAAATAAAGCGATGCCCGTATGGAGCATCGCTTTATTATATATGTGTAGTATTTACTCGCGCGGAAATTATTCACCCTTGTGCGCTTCGACCCAACGGCGAGCGTTGACGAAGGCTTCCATCCATGGCGTAACATCCTGTGTGCGACGGCAGCAGGGGTATTGAGGATTTTGCCAGGGGAAGAAGGCGCGTTCCAAGTGAGGCATCATAGCCAAATGGCGACCGTCTGCGCTGGCAATACCTGCGACGTTGTACTTCGAACCGTTGGGGTTGCCTGGATATTGGTCGTAGGCGTACTTGAGCACTACGTTGTAGTTTTCCTCAGCCAAAGGCAAGTCAAACTTACCTTCACCATGAGCTACCCAAATACCGAGGTCGGTGCCCGAGAGTGAACCAAACATCACGCTTTCGTTTTGAGGAACGGTGACGCCGACAAAGGCACTTTCAAACTTGTGAGAGTCGTTGTGCAACATGCGTGAACGCTCTGCGTGGTCGGGGTTGATGAGGTTCAATTCCACCATCAATTGGCAACCATTACATACACCGAGCGAGAGGGTGTCCTTGCGTGCATAGAAGCGGTCGAGGGCTGCTTTCGCCTTGGGGTTGTAGAGGAAGGCGCCTGCCCATCCCTTTGCCGAGCCGAGTACGTCGGAGTTGGAGAAACCGCCGCAGAATACTATCATATTGATGTCGTCGAGCGTTTCGCGACCGGTGATTAGGTCGGTCATCATGACGTCTTTCACGTCGAAGCCGGCCAGATAGAGCGCGTAAGCCATTTCGCGTTCGCCGTTGGTACCCTTTTCGCGGATGATTGCTGCGCGTACACCGCTTGGCGTACGGCGTTCGGGCGAGATGCCGAGTGATGCAAACGAGCCTTCGAATTCGGGCTTGATAGCAAAGCGCAATGGCTGATTCTTGTAGTTGGCTGCACGTTGGTCAGCACAGCCGTTGAAGCTTTGCTTGGTATCGAGTTCGTGTGAAGTGGCATACCATACGTCTCTCAGGCTGTCGATGCAGAAGGTGTACTCCTTGCCGTCCTTAGTGACGAGGATGCGACGCTCTGCAGATGGGCGACCGATCAATTGGTAGCCTACGCCAACTTCGTCCATGATTTCTTCAAATTGTGCCTTGCAGTTTTCATTCACCTGAACGACTACACCGGGATTTTCGGCATAGAGTGCACGAACGACGTCGCTGCCAGCGAAACCGTCAAGGCAGATGTCCAAACCGCCCTTGGTGTTGGCGAAGCACATTTCGAGCAAACAAGTGAGCAAACCACCTGCCGAGATATCGTGACCAGCGAGGAGGAGACCTTCGTTCACACAGCGTTGCACAGCGTTGAAGGCATCGCGGAAGTATTCAGGATTCTTCACCGTAGGAACATCGCTACCCACATAGCCCAGACTTTGTGCCAAAGCCGAACCACCGAGGCGCAACTGGTCGAACGAGAAGTCGATGTGATACAATACCGAGTTGCGAGGATCCTTAGCCTTGCCGCAAGCACATGTAGCGCCAGCGTTGCGAGGATTCTTCACTACAGGGCGAACCACCTTGCGCACGTCGCTGACTTCACCGCCAGAACTTACGATCACAGTGCCCGGAGAGATGACCTTTTCGCCATCGGGATATTTCTGAGTCATCGAGAGTGAGTCCTTACCTGTGGGGACATTGATGCCCAATTCGCAGCAGAAATCAGAGAGCGCTTGCACACCCTTGTAGAGACGTGCGTCTTCGCCCTTCTGAGCACGGCACGGCCACATCCAGTTGGCTGAGAGGCTCACGCTGTCGAGGCCGTCAGCCAAAGGTGCCCAAACCAAGTTGGTCAAACTCTCTGCCACCGCCATCACACTACCTGCAGCGGGATCAGCTAATCCTACTTGTGGCGCATGACCAATAGCAGTCGCAATACCAGCTTTGCCACGATAGTCCAAAGCTACGACGCCACAGTCAGCCAGTGGCAACTGCAATGGACCTTGAGTCTGTTGATGCGCCACTTTACCTGTGACACTGCGGTCTACCTTGTTGGTCAACCAGTCCTTACAAGCTACGGCTTCGAGACGGAGTACATTATTAATATATTGTTCGGGTGCAGCGGCGTCGTAGGCAGCGTTTTCGTAAGTACGCTCTACGGTCTCGTCCACCATGACAGTTTTTGGCGAGTGACCGAACATTTGCGCCACGTCCAAGTCGAATGGACGCACGCCGTCGGCTTGTTGGAAGGCAAAGTGAGCGTCGCCCGTAGTTTCGCCGACTACGTACATCGGAGCGCGTTCGCGTTCAGCAATCTTGCGTACGTGTTCGATATGTTCCTCTTGGATGAGCAAGCCCATACGCTCCTGGCTCTCGTTGGCAATGATTTCTTTTGCCGAGAGTGTGGGGTCGCCTACAGGGAGTTGAGCCATATCGATCAAGCCGCCGCATTCTTCCACCAATTCAGAGAGACAGTTGACGTGTCCGGCGCTACCGTGGTCGTGGATGCTGACTACGGGGTTGACATCTTCTTCGCAGAGTGCGCGCACCAGGTTGTTGGCACGCTTTTGCATTTCGGGGTTAGCGCGCTGTACGGCGTTGAGCTCGATACCGCTTGAGTAGCGACCAGTTTCAACAGATGATACAGAACCGCCACCGAGTCCGATGCGATAGTTTTCACCACCGACCATCACGACCTTGTTGCCCTTCTTGGGTTCGCCCTTCAGGCAGTCGCGCTTAGTACCATAACCCACACCGCCGGCGAGCATGATCACTTTGTCGTAGGCATATTGTTCGTCGTTCTCTTGGTGTTCGAAGGTAAGTACGGATCCTGTGATCAAAGGTTGACCAAATTTATTACCAAAGTCGCTTGCACCATTTGAAGCCTTGATCAAGATTTGCTCAGGTGTTTGGTACAACCAATTTCTCTCCTTCATCGCACCCTTGAGGGCTTCGTTGCGCAATTCGTTGCGGTATGAAGTCATATATACAGCTGTACCTGCGATAGGCCAAGAACCTACACCACCACCCATACGGTCGCGGATTTCACCACCAGTACCTGTAGATGCACCGTTGAAAGGTTCTACGGTTGTGGGGAAGTTGTGTGTTTCAGCTTTCAGGGAGATCACAGATTCGATATCCTTGATCACGAAGTAATCGCTGGTAGAGTGATCCACTGGAGCAAATTGTTCGACCACGGGACCGGCAGAGAATGCGACGTTGTCCTTGTATGCAGAAAGAATCTTGTGAGGATTTTCGGCCGTAGTCTTCTTGATCATTGCAAAGAGCGACGAAGGCATTTCTTCACCATCGATGATAAACGAACCGCCGAAGATCTTGTGGCGGCAGTGCTCTGAGTTGATTTGTGCAAAACCAAAGACTTCTGAGTCGGTTAGACTGCGTCCTAATTGCTTTTCAACGCCGTGTAGATATTCGATTTCGGCTGGTGAGAGCGCCAAACCTTCTTGTTCGTTGTAGGTCTCGAGATCTTGGATATATTGAATAGGTTGGGGCTTAATGTCTACGGTGAAGCTGTTTTGATCCAAACCTTCGTAGACACGTTGCAACATAGGGTCGTGCTCAGCATCTGCGCTTTTCACAGGGAAGTACTCCTCGATGCGAGTGATGCCCTTGATGTTCATGTTTTGAGTGATTTCGACGGCATTGGTACTCCATGGTGTGATCATTTCGCGACGTGGGCCAATGAAACAACCTTCCAGAGTATCTGCCTGAAGAAGTTCTGCCTCGCCATAGAGCCAGCAAAGCGATTTGATTTCTTCTTCGTTGAGCATACTGCCGCATTGTGTGGCGATGATGCTTTGTTGTGGGGTTCTAAAGAATAGAATCATAATATGTAGGGTTATAATTTTACAAATTGCTACAAAAATACTATAAACTGAGCGGAAGACAAAATGAAAGTGAAAGAAAATATAAAATCATAGCTTTTCGGGAAAAAATATTACACATAGGTACTAAAAGAAAGCCTTTGATGTTGTGCAGAATCTACTTTTTACACTATCTTTGCAAGAAAATTTGTCTATCAATGAAACAAAGAAATGTTCTTGCACAAAAACTGACGCAGACACAGCAAATATCTGCGTTGCAATTGGCCCTCGCTCAGATGATCGAGTTGCCTATAATGCAGTTTGCAGAGCGAATAGAATGTGAAATGATGGACAATGAAGCGCTTGAGGAGAATGACAAGAATAAAGAGTTGAAGACCGAGGAAAAAGTAGACAACGACCTAGACGACTCGGATGATTTAGATTTAGCTATTGGTGACTATCGCACAGAAGACGACATCCCAGAGTATCTGCAAGACAGAGCCGAGTATAGTAGAGAAGAGAGGGATTTTGTCGTAGCAGCTTCACATTCGCTATATGATGATTTGAAAGAGCAAATCGGTGAACAAGATTTGACACCGCACGAAGCGCTGTTGATAGAATATCTGATTGGTTCGCTCGACAACAATGGTTTTTTGAACAAGGATCTTGAAGCGTTGTGTGACGAATTAGCTATTTATCATAATATATACACAGACGAGAAAGAATTGGGACGCGTGCTGTCCATACTCCATACGTTTGAACCTCGAGGCATTGGTGCCCGAGATCTGAGGGAATGCTTGCTGATTCAGTTGTCCCACCCCGACTATCACTCGCCTTGGCAAGATCAAAGCATCGCAGTCATTAAGAAGTATTTCAAGCAGTTTATGTCAAAAAGGTGGGACTTGATCGCTGAAGGCATGTCGCTTGACGAAGATGAGGCGGCGCATATCAAGCAAGAACTGACACGCCTGAATCCTGCGCCAGGCAGAGCTTTGAACGACGACGAAGTACAGGGCGCGACGGCAGTAATTCCTGATTTTTTTGTCATGGTAAGCGACGACGGCAGTATAGATATACAGATCAACCACGGCGATGTTCCTGAACTTTGTGTGAGCCAATCTTTTCAAGATATTATCAAAAAGTATAACGCCGACGGAAAGAACCTGAGCCGTGCTGAAAAAGATGGATATATCTATGCGAAGCAAAAAGTAGAAGCCGCTCAAAATTTCATCACCTTGATTGAGCGCAGACAGCACACTTTGATGTCCGTGATGCAGTGTATCGTCGATTTGCAGCGGCCTTTCTTTATTGAAGAGGATGAAGTCCTGCTGACTCCTCTGACACTGAAAGAAGTGGCAGAAAGGCTTGGTTTAGACATTTCCACGGTTTCTCGTGTCACGAGTAGCAAGTATGTTCAGACGCGCTATGGGCTCTATCCACTTAAGTACTTCTTCTCAGCAGGTTTTGTTTCGGCCGATGGCGAAGAACTTACTGCACGAAAAGTCAAGACGGCGTTGGCGGAAATCATAGATGCTGAGGACAAGAACTTCCCCCTTGGTGACGAAATCATCGCACAGATGCTGAAAGAAAAAGGCTTGCCCGTGGCACGCCGCACTGTTGGAAAATATCGCGAACAAATGGGTATTCCTACAGCAAGGTTAAGGAAGCAGTAACGACCATACACCAATTTCACTCACTATCACTATTTATGTCACGCAATAGGCACATCATACATACGGCTAAGGTTATTTCGGTGATTTTCTCTCCATTCTATTTCCCGATTGTTGCCTTTATTCCACTGCTCTTCTTGAGTTATCTCAGATATACGCCGTGGTTCTTCCGTTTCTATGTATTAGCGTTGGTGTATCTGCTGACCATTGCTGCACCAAGGTTGGGCATCTATCTTTATCGCAAGGTCAACGGTTGGACACATCACCAGATGGGAGAGCGCGAACGCCGCTTTGTGCCCTACATCATCTCTATAGTCAGCTATGCCGTACTGCTCTATTTCATGTACGATATGTGTATGCCTCGCTATACCTTTCGTATCATCTTGTGTGCTTTGATCATTCAGATCTTGTGCGCCATTTGCAACATTTTCTTCAAAGTCAGCACACATGCTGCGGCATCAGGTGCGACAATAGGGATACTGACTGCATTTTCATTCTATTTCCATTTCAACCCCATCATTGCTATTGCCGCGGCCATCTTGATTAATGGTCTCGTCTGTACATCTCGCCTTGTGCTACTCCAGCACAAATTGCTCGACACCACACTGGGCACACTGATTGGCATCGTGTGTGGTTTCCTGTGCATCATTTTGTTTTAGGGAAAGAAGAGCGCAATGTCATTACTCAATTTGCAATATTTTATTCAATAAATTAACGACAATAAACATATGAAACCAATCGTAAGCATCATCATGGGCAGCACATCCGACCTGCCCGTTATGGAAAAGGCTGCCCTCTTGCTCGACGAGATGGAAGTCCCCTTTGAAATTAATGCCCTCTCGGCTCACCGCACTCCTGCCGAGGTCGAAGAGTTCGCTCGTGGCGCTGCTTCTCGCGGCATCCGCGTGATTATTGCCGCAGCCGGCATGGCAGCCGCTCTGCCCGGCGTGATAGCTGCCAACACCACATTGCCCGTCATCGGCGTACCCATCAAGGGCATGCTCGACGGATTGGATGCTCTCCTGTCGATCGTACAAATGCCTCCTGGTATCCCTGTGGCAACAGTGGGCGTGAATGGCGCACAAAACGCAGCCATCCTGGCCGTACAGATGTTGGCACTCTCGGACGAAACCGTGGCTGCACGACTCGCTGCACACAAGGAAGGATTGAAGCAAAAGATTGTAAAAGCCAACGCAGATTTGGCAGAAGTAAAGTTCAAATTCAAGACCAATTAATCCCCGTCGAAAAAAAGTCTAACCTTTTTCAAAAAAAGCCTTACCTTTTTTAAAAAAGGTCTAGGTTTTTTCAAAAAAGGTCTAGGTTTTTTTTGAGACTGTTTTTTGCCTTACTTTTTTGGATTAACAAGAATAGGAAATTCCGCCTTCTATCAAGTCCTCTTCCTTTTCTCCAATCAGGGGATGGGTGAGGATATTTATGCTAAATCACACCTCAAACATAGTAGACAAATGAACCTTTTCAATTATACCCCTCGAAAATCTCACGAAGCACAAATCAAGGGCTGTCCCATAGGTGGCGATCAGCCCATCCGTCTGCAAAGTATGACCACCTGTGCCACGACGGACACAGCAGGGTGTGTAGAGCAAATCAAGCGTTTGGTTCAGGCGGGTGCAGACCTTGTACGACTCACGGCACAAGGTACTATCGAGGCTAATAATTTGAAAAATATCAAGGAGGAGTTGGCACGTCAGGGCATCAACGTACCCCTGGTGGCCGACATCCACTTCAATCCTGCAGTGGCAGACGTGGCGGCAACAATCGTCGAGAAGGTGCGCATCAATCCCGGCAACTATGTGGATCCAGCCCGCCAATTCAAGGCACTGGAATACACGCCCGAGGAATATGCCGCCGAATTGCAACGCTTAGAAGAGCGCTTCAAGCAACTGCTCGCCATCTGTCGCGAGCACGGCACCGCTCTGCGCATCGGTGTGAACCACGGCTCGCTGTCGGACCGCATCATGTCGCACTATGGCGACACCCCCGAGGGTATCGTAGAGAGTTGTATGGAATTTCTGCGCATCTGCGTGCGCGAAAACTTCATGAACGTGGTCGTATCAATCAAGGCGAGCAACACAGTCGTGATGGTGCGCTCGGTACGTCTACTCAATGACGTGATGAGGCGCGAGGGCATGAACTTCCCTCTACACCTCGGTGTCACAGAAGCTGGCGAGGGCGAAGATGGCCGTATCAAAAGCGCCGTGGGTATAGGTGCCCTGCTCGGCGATGGTATAGGCGAAACGATCCGCGTCTCATTGAGCGAAGCGCCCGAAAAGGAAATACCTGTGGCCTATAAACTCGCTTCCTACATTGCCGGTACACGCACAGGCCACCCCTTTATTCCAGGTCAACCTTGCGGCGCCTTCGATTACCTACGTCCAGTGCGACGCGCCACATGTCCCGTGGAAAATATCGGAGGTCAGAATCCTCCCGTCGTAATATCAGACCGACTGGACGGTAGCAAAGAGGTGGGTAGCATTCGCCCAGACTATATCTATTGCGGACAACGCCTGCCACGCCCAGAAGAACGTATCGAGGGTGCAGGCTATATCGTCGACGCACCGATGTGGCAGGGTGAAGCTGGTACATACCCTGTATTCACCACCGAGATGTTGATGTTTGTCAGCACGATTAAGGCGCCTGTGAAATTCCTCTTCCTTACTTTCACCAGTCTGACGGAAGAAGTTAAGGTCTGCTTGCGTCATCACCCCGAGGTGGTAATTCTGGCACAGAGCAACCACCCTAATCGCACCGGCGAACTGCGCGCTTTGGTACACGAACTGTGGCGTGAAAATTTGGTCAACCCTGTAGTGATGTTCCAGCACTATCAGATGAACGCGGCGGAGAAGGAGGACTTCCAGCTCTGTGCTTCTGCCGACATGGGTGCACTCCTGTTCGATGGTATCACCGATGGTATCTTCCTCTTCTCATCTCCCGCACAAGGCGAAAAACCCCTGTCGCACGCCATCGTCGACGAAACGGCATTTGCTATACTGCAAGCAGCTCGCCTGCGCACCACCAAGACCGAATATATATCGTGTCCAGGCTGCGGTCGCACACTGTACGATTTGCCCGACACCATCGCTCGAATCAAGGCGGCAACGTCGCATCTGACTGGGTTGAAAATTGGCATCATGGGCTGCATCGTCAACGGTCCCGGCGAGATGGCCGACGCAGACTACGGCTACGTGGGAGCAGCACGTGGCAAGGTGAGCCTGTATCGCGGCAAAACTTGTGTAGAGAAGAATATTCCCACAGAGGAAGCCGTGGAGCGCCTGCTCGAACTAATAGAAAAAGACGGACATGGAACTTCTGCGACAAAGCAATAAACCTACTCAATAATAGATAATATCCAAAACAACTGATGAAAATACTACATACAGCAGACTGGCACCTTGGCAATGTATTCCATGGTCATAATCGCATCGGCGAACATCGTCATTTTCTCGCTTGGTTGCTTGATACTCTCAAGGAAGAATGCCCCGACGTCTTGGTCATAGCCGGTGACATCTTTGATAGTCCCAATCCCTCGGCAGTAGCAGAGGAGATGTTCTACAACTTCCTTGTCGACGCTTCAGAAGCAGTGATGGGGATGCAGATCGTAGCCATCGCCGGCAATCATGACTCGGCGGGTCGTATAGATGCCCCGGCGCAACTACTCAAACGTCACAACATTCACGTACGAGGCACTTTGCCACGAAATACTGAAACAGGCGAAGTAGACTTCGACCGACTGATTATTCCACTAAGTCATCGTAGCACAACAGATGCCCAAGCGGTGTGCTTGGCCGTACCCTACTTGCGACCATCAGACTACCCCACGGGGATGAACAACGGCGAAGGGATGCGCGACCTCTTTGACAAACTATTATATAAGGTGAAAAAGAGTAATCTCAGGGGCTTGCCTATTATTGCTGTAGCGCACTTCTATGCAGCAGGGGCAGAAATCTGTGAAAACGAACATAGCGAACGATTAGTCGTAGGCGGACAAGACTGCATCGCGGCAAATGTGATAGACCCTAGCGTATGCTACACCGCATTAGGGCACTTGCACAAAGCACAAAGCATAAAGTCTGCAGCAGGCGAGATGCAGTATGCAGGCAGTCCCATCCCTCTGTCATTTAGTGAAAGCCACTACAAGCATGGTGTTACATTAATTGAAATTGACAACGAGGAAAAGGTGAATACCCAACGGATACCTTATACGCCATTACGTCAATTGACCACACTGCCTCCGCATGGTAGCGCCACACCTTTGGATATTTTAAGAATGATAGAGAAACTGCCAAAAAAGGGAAGGAACGACGAGGGAGAAGCTTGGCCTTATTTAGAACTAAAGGTGGAGGAAAAACAGCCAGAACCCACATTGCTGCATCAAATCACTACATCGCTTGAAGACAAAGCTGTATATTTCTGTCGTGTAGTCAGAGTGTATCAACAAGACCACACAGCAACGACAGCACACAAAACCTCCAATACGCTACAAACCCTTACGCCCATAGAAATGGCAGACTTAATTTATCAAGATAAGTACAATTCTCCTCTGCCCGACGAATTGAAGCAGCGTTTACTCATTGCCGAAGAATATAGTCTTTCAGAATCACTCCAATGATTTATCCCGTATGAAAATAGACAAAATCACGATATACAATCTCAACTCGTTAGAAGACGAGCAAACGATAGATTTCTCTCAAGAACCACTCCGTTCTTCGGGCCTCTTTGCTATTACCGGCGACACAGGATCGGGTAAATCTACGCTACTTGATGCGATCTGCTTGGCCCTATATGGTAAAGCACCACGATTTGATGGTGCACAAAAGGTAGAGTCTGCCAAACTACAAATGATTGAAGACGAGGATATGCGTCTGCAAGCCAGCGATCCGCGCAATATGTTGCGCCGTGGCAAAAAGGAGGGGCACGCCATTGTCGAGTTCTCGACAGTAGATGGTAAGCGCTATGAGGCAGGCTGGTACTTGCGCAAAAAGCGAACTGGTACTTTGGATAAAGCAAGCCGTACTTTGCGTTGCATTGCACCAAAAAGGGAACAAATTGACGAACGAGATATTCCAAAACGCATCGAGGAAATCATTGGTTTGGATTATACACAATTCTCGCGCACAGTGATGCTGGCTCAAAATAGTTTCGCAAATTTTCTCAAAGCCAAACGCGAGGACAAATCTATGCTGCTGGAAAAATTGACAGGTACCGAAATTTATGGCGCTATCTCGCAAAAGATATTCAACCTGACCAGTGCTGCCAAAAAGGAAACAGAAGCGATAGATAATCAAGTGATGGGTATCCTCCGAGACAAATTGAAACAAGAAGATGTTGAGGAGAAAATGCACCAAAGCGAACTCTTGCAAACTGCGATCGAACGCAATAAAGATCGCGTCGAACTCTTGCAACAACAACTCAAGTGGGTAGAGCAAAATGCCGCAGCAGAGGAGAGGGTGAAGCTATGCGAAATTGCACATCACGAAGCGCACAAGGCAAATGTTGCAGCAAGTCCAGACCAACGCCGTATAGAGCGCTACGACAGTGTGCTGGATATCCAACCCACCTACCAATCTATCACTACATGCCGTGCCGATATCGAAGCGCTTAAATCACGCGAAGCAGAAATCGCCCACAATATTACATCCAGCAAAAACCGTGCCGAAACTGTTGCTACAGAGTTAAGGATTGCCCGAGAAAGTTTGCATCAAGCCGAAGCCAATTTGGCGCAGCGCCGCCCTGCGATCAATCATGGTCACTCGTTGATGGGACAAATCAAGGAGGGCGAAGCTCAACTGCACAAATTAGAAGAAGAATTAATTGAAACAAATTCTGTAGTAAGGGGCAGGAGGTCACAACTGGAAAGCAAGAGCGAAGAACTCAAGAGCACGCAATCAAAAGTAGAGGATTTGCAGTTGCACAAGCAGGAGTTGATCGTACACAAGCAAATGTTTGACAAATTCGATTTGGTAAAGGATAAATTAGGCCTTTACCAGTCAGAATTGCGCCGTAACTCCGAGCTACACCAGAAGGCCGAGGACTTACAGACGCAAGCCACTAAATTAGCAGAAGCTACTCAAAAGTTAGAGACTACTCAGCAGGAGCACAAGAATCAACTGGAAGGGCTACGCACCGAATTGAGCGTCCATCAAGGTGCCAACAATGGTATAAATAGTGAATATATACAGCGCAGACTCACCGACAATAAAAACCGACTCGTACGCCTTGAGCGAGCTGCTGCGCTGTGGCGCCGCATTGCTGCAGGCTATGAACAAATCAGTGAGAAGCAGGCAGAAATCAGTCGTAGCACGGCCGAACAAAACCAATTGGCCGACACAATTGCCGAACTGGAGAAGGGAAGGGATGTGGCAGCAGATGTCTGCCAACGCCTCAATGTGGCACTCACTTTGAGCCAAAGCCAAAATATCGTGCAATTGCGCAAACAGCTCAAGGAGGGAAGTGCCTGCCCCGTTTGTGGTGCGACACACCATCCCTACCATAGCGAAACCGAGCGTGAATTGGGCGAATTGCTCAACAAACTGGACGAGGAATACAAGGAAGCGCAACAAGACTTAGACGCCAAGACAAAATGCTTGGACGATACGCGCACACGATATGCCGAAAATGCTGGACGACTCAAGGCTGAGAAGAATGCACTCGTCGCATTGCAGCAGCAACAAGACACCTACGTGGCTGAATGGAGCGCTTGTGCCGACCTGGATCCTGTATTCGATGAGTGTACGCCTACTATCAACAGAAACGCTCGTCAATTGATGATCGAGATGCACACGGATAATGCGAAAAAAGCAGCCGAAGAGGCAGAGGAAGAACTCAAAACCTACAACTACCACCAGCAAGCCATCAATTATCTGAACAAGGACATAGATGCCCTGTTGCAGCAGATGGATGGCGAACGCAATCAATGGCAAACCCTGAAGACGGAACAACAAGTCGTGACCACGTCGCTCGACGAAGTGCAGCAGACGCTTTATATATCCGACCGCACTTGCCAAGGGTTCTACAGAGACCTGGAGGCGCTCATCACCGTCACAGGATGGTTCGACCAATGGAAAGATAGCCCTGATGCCTTCAAGATGCAATTGGTACAGCTCCAACAAGACTGGGCACAAACCTGCCGAGACTTAGAGAAGACACAAGTCGGCGAAGCCAGACTCATCGAGGAAGAGAAAGCGGCCATCGCCAGCTATGAAGAAGCAGATCGCGCTCATCGAAGAAATGAAGATAGCTATAAAGCCGCCCAGGAAGAATTGACGCATAAGCGGACAGAAGTACAACGCTTGTTTGAGGGTCAGACTCCTGAACAAGAAGAAGAATTCTTGCAACGCCATGTCGACGAAGCGCGCCACGCTGCAGAAACTCAACAAAAGGCGCACGAGGCTGCCGAAAGCGAAATTAATCAACTCCGTGGACAACAATTGCGCGCTGCCGAGGAGCGCCAGCTTAAGCAAAATCAGCTCAGTGCCAATCAGTGCGAGCTGGACATGTGGCTCTTGCGATTCAACCGCGACAATTCACCAATGCAATTAGCAGAGCTGGACGAAATATTCTCGGACCGCACGGATTGGAAAGCGCTCAGAGCAGACCTCGAAGAGAAGAAAAATGCGCTACACTTGGCCAAATTGCAACTTGATGCTGCGCAAAGGGCACTGATAGAATTGCAAACCAAGAACTATCGCCCGAAGCGTGAAGAGGAAGCCAGTCAAGCGTATTTGACCACCGAACTGAACAATGTCAAGCAGGAAATCGAACGTCAGGGCGAAACGCTCTCTGCCCTGCGCATCATGCTCGACAAGCACCACAATTGCATAAAGGATGCCGAACAGTTGATGGCAGACACGACCCATTTGCGCGAAGACTACGATCACTGGGCACGTCTGTGTACAATATTCGGCAGCCACGATGGCAAAAAGTTCCGCGAGTTGGCACAAAGCTACACATTCGACTTCTTGGTCGAACAAGCCAACTGCCATCTGCGACAACTCTCGCCGCGCTACGAATTGCGTACCCAGCCTGGCACGCTCACCCTCACGGTCATCGACCACGACATGTTTGACGAGGAGCGACACATCCAGTCCCTCTCGGGTGGCGAGACGTTTGTGGCAAGTTTGGCCCTGGCTTTGGGATTAGCATCCCTGTCCAGCGGACAAATTTCTATCGGCAGTTTGTTTATCGACGAGGGTTTTGGCAATTTGGATCAAGCCTCGTTGCAATTGGTCATGGACGCCTTGTCTCGCCTCGAGACGACTCAGGGGCGCAAGGTGGGCGTAGTCAGTCACACCCTGCAAATACGCGAACAGATTCACCCACAAATACGCGTCATCAAGTTGCCCACCGGGGGCAAAAGCCGTGTCGAGGTGAGATGATACAGGGTGCGCCAAAATCCTGTATTGCCGTGGAGGCAGTCATCAGCGACTGCCCCACACGATTGGCTTTTCGCTGAAAACATAGTATCTTGGAGATAATGCAGTGAACTGCCCTCAAAAAAGTGGGGCAGTTCATTTTTTGTGTTAAAAATCCTGCCATGGGGCTGATAGATATAGTGTGTGCTGTCAAAATTTTTCGCATTTTAGAGCATCGTAGATCGCTTAAAATCATTCACCTCGCTGGTGGTTTGGCTCTGCAAGAAATAGGAGTGGTTAAAATCGATAAAAAATGGGCTAAAATCATGGGTGGAGAAGAAAAAGCTAAGGCTTTGTGAAATATTTCTGCAAAAAAGACAGATTAAACGTGACAGAACGTGGGTGATAAAAATTGAAAAAAATAAGGCTTCGTTGAAATTTCGCGCCGTCTCGTTGAAAAAACATCAGACTTTTTTGGCGTATAGGTCATTTTGCAGGCTGAAAGCAAGTTTGTGTTGTTCTATAGGTCAAATTGCAGGCTGAAATTTTGGTATATAATTTGTTTGTATCAACTGACGCTATTATCTTTGCTCCGCAGTCTGAAGCATAGTGGA
>JAEIGA010003373.1_pt1 | contig 25050 bp, 19 predicted proteins | sample 9270691 | NCBI WGS metagenome assembly JAEIGA01 (sample SAMN17057246, study PRJNA624740) | gut metagenome | biome: biome; isolation source: fecal sample | host: Bos grunniens | place: China: Xizang | collected 2019
ACAAGGATATCCGGTGGATGGACCTATAGTGTTTGTCCGTCAATGAACTCCCTCAAAATTGATGTCGGAGGGATGGCTGCAATTTCAGCGGGAGACAAGGCAACGATGTAATCAAGGAATTTCAGCATGCGTGAAGCCTCGCAGTATGCCGGTGAAGACGGGGCTATGCGCCTGAGAAGCGGCTCGGCATAATATTTAAGGACGGGCAGTTCGAAAATATGTGCCGAATTGAACACGGCATCCGCATATTCCTGATAAGGGAATATATTGCGGTTCTCTCCCCTGCGTACGCTCTGCCATCTCATGATTGTGTTTTCCGGAATGACCCCTCTCACCCTGTTGTCGCGTATCATGCGGCGTAGCATCCTGTTGTCGGAAGTGGAGATGTTGTTGTTCTCGTCGATGGAGAGGGAGGTCAGCGCCGAAGCATATACCCTGAATACCTTGGATGCATCCACATCCGGTATCATTGCCGGATTCAGGGCGTGGATACCTTCCATGATAAGGATGTCCTTTTCGTGCAACTGCATCATGCTTCCGTCAAAATATCTCTTCCCTTCCTTGAAGTCAAAGCGCGGGATTTCCACCTGTTTCCCGTCCAGAAGATCGTTGAGTTGCTGGCCGAGAAATTCCAGGTCCATGGCTTCGAGTGCTTCAAAGTCATATTCTCCGTCAGCATCCCGTGGGGTCAGTTCCCTGTCTACGAAATAGTTGTCCAGTTCTAAGACCTTGGGGTTGAGTCCCAATATGCGGCATTGTATGGCAAGTCTCTTGGATGTGGAGGTCTTGCCGCTGCTTGACGGTCCGGCAATGAACACAATCTTTACGCTGCCGCGGCGTGAATAGATCTGGTTCGCAATCTCGGCATACTTCCTTTCATGCAGGGCCTCCGAAACATTGATCAGGTCCACAATCTGTCCGGAATGCACGCGGGCATTCAGCGAACCCACTCCGTGCAGTCCCATCAAGGCACACCAGTCCGAATATTCATTGAGTGCCCCTGCTATCTTGGACTGCCTTTTCATCGGCAGCACCTTGTCTGGCTCTCCGTCCATTGGGTATTGCAGGCAGAAGCCGTCGTTGAAGCCGGTAAGGCTGAATGTCGAGAGCAGTCCGGTGGACGGGATGAGCGGTCCGTAGAAAGTGTCTGCCTGTCCGTCCAGGAAATACACATTGTAATTGAATCTTCCGATGCTTTTCAGAAGATTTACTTTCTCTTTCTGTCCGTTTCTGCTGAAAAGGGAACAGCATTCTTCCATGCTCAGCATCTTCTTGCTGAAAGGCAGGTCGGAAGCGACAACTTTGCGCATTCTGGTCTCGATCTCCTCAATCATGTCGTCAGTCAGGAAAATACGGCGCGGCCTGCCGTCCTCTGCCGACTCCGACTCCCGAAGGTCGCAATAAAGTCCGCTTGGAAGAGCGTAGTCTATCGAAAGAATCTTTCCCGGGAACATTTCACGCACAACATTCTGCAAGACAAAGCAGAGCGAGCGGATGTATGTGCGTCGTCCGTCGGGATGGTCGTATCCTACGAACCGCACATTGTGCGGATTGATGATCTTATAGTCAAGAGATTTGAGGGAGTTGTCGACCAATGCAGCCAATACCGGCAGGCAGCAGTCTGATTTTGAGCGCAGACACAGTTCTTCAGCGAGGTCCTTCAGTGTACTGCCCATAGCCACTTTCACATATCCCTGCGTATTCTCGCAATAGATTCTGATTTCTTCCATATGTGCTATAATACTTCTTTCAAAAACGGACCGGTGACAGAACGGGAATCCTCTGCCAGTTGCTCCGGCGTGCCGTCAGCAACTATCATGCCCCCTGCCCTGCCTCCTTCCGGACCCATGTCAAAAATGTAATCCACAGATTTCAGCACATCAAGGTTGTGTTCTATGATGATGATAGTGTTTCCTTGATCCACCAGTCTCTGCAATACCCCAAGAAGAACCTTTATATCCTCAAAATGGAGGCCTGTGGTCGGCTCGTCCAATATATATAAAGTGTTGCCGGTACTCTTTCGTGCAAGTTCCGCCGCCAATTTCATGCGCTGGCTTTCGCCTCCCGACAAGGTTACCGCAGACTGCCCCAGCCGTACATATCCCAGTCCCACATCGACAAGCGCTTTAAGTTTAGGCGCAATGGTCGGAATGTTTTCAAAGAACTCATATGCCTCGCTTATCGGCATTTCAAGCACATCGTTTATATTTTTCCCTTTGTAGCGTACAGCCAGAGTGTCAGCCTTGTAGCGATGTCCGCGACACTCGGCGCAGACGACATTTACAGATGGAAGAAAATTCATTTCTATGACCTTGATTCCGGCACCTTTGCATTCCTCGCATCTTCCTCCCGGGACATTGAAGGAGAACCGACCCGCCTTGAATCCTCGGACCTTGGCGTCAGGAGTAGCCTCAAACAGGGTGCGAATATCGTTGAACACACCTGTGAAAGTGGCTGGATTGCTCCGGGGAGTACGTCCGATAGGACTCTGGTCAATCTCTATGAGTTTGTCTATATTCCCGATGCCTACAATCTCCTCGTGAGGCAGGGGCTGCATCTTGGCGTTGTAGAACCTGTTTTTCAGGACAGGCATAAGGGTCTCGTTGATCAGAGAAGATTTTCCGCTGCCGCTCACTCCGCTGATTCCCACGAGCATACCCAGAGGGATGTCCACATCGACATTCTTTAAATTGTTGCCGCATGCTCCCCGTATACCTATGGTCAGTCCGTTGCCTTTTCGGCGCTGCTCCGGCACCTCTATCCTTTTCTTTCCGGTAAGATAATCCAAGGTGGCAGACGAATGGCCGGCCATAGTGCTTATAGGCCCGTTGAAACATATTTTTCCTCCCTGTTCGCCTGCTCCGGGCCCCACATCCACAAGCCAGTCTGCCGCCATCATGGTCTCGGCGTCATGCTCAACAACCATGACGGAGTTGCCTTCGTCACGCAGTTTCTTCAAGGATGCTATCAGTTTTCTGTTGTCTCTCTGGTGCAGTCCTATTGAAGGTTCGTCCAGGATATACAGGACATTCACCAGTTTTGAACCTATCTGGGTCGCAAGCCTGATCCTCTGGCTTTCACCACCGGAAAGAGACGCTGTAGCCCTGTCCAGGGACAGGTAGTCCAGTCCGACATCCAGCATAAATCCGACCCTGTCCTTCAATTCTTTGAGAATGTCCCTGGCAATGAGGTGTTCCCTCTTTCCGAACACGCCTTCAAGAGAATGCAGCCATTTGTTCAGTTGGCTTATCTCCATGGCTGCCACTTCCGATATGGTCTTGCCGTCAATCTTGAAATATGTCGTGTCCTTGTTGAGCCGTGTGCCTCCGCAGACCGGGCAGACAATCTTTTCATTTATATCACCTACTATACCGGAATAAGAAACCATTTCGGATGAAGTGCCTTCGCCGACTCTGAAAAGTTCATCCGACCCGTACACCAGGAGATCCATCATATCTTCCGGCAGTTCATCAATCGGGTCATACAGTGAAAAATCATATTTCCTGGCGATGGAACGGATGATGTCGAACTTCTTTGTCTCGCGGATCTTCCCGAGAGGGACAATGCCACCCTCGGCCACAGACAGCGACCTGTCGGGGATTATGGCCTCGATGTTGATATCTACGACTTGACCGAGCCCCTTGCAGTGGGGACAATATCCCTGAGGGGAATTGAACGAGAACGAATGTGGTGCCGGTTCGGCCAGGGAAATGCCGGTATCCGGGCAGACGAGGTGCTTGGAATAGTGGCTCAGATTCCCGGTTTCCATATCCATTACCGCAAGCGACCCCTTTCCGTAGTTGAGGGCGGACATCACGGAGGTCTTTATTCTCTTTTCGTCCTTTTCTGAAGGTTTCAGCCTGTCGACAACGAGTTCTACAAAATGTGCCTTGTATCGATCAAGCGCGTGAGTTTCAGAAAGTTCGCAGATCTGACCGTCGATGCGGGCCTGAGTGTATCCGCGTTTGCGCATCTGTTCCAGCAGTTCCTTGTAATGACCCTTGCGCCCCTTGACCAGAGGAGCCAGGAGATAGCATTTGCGACCGGAGTAATTCTCCATTATCAGCGAAACGATCTGCTCGTCTGTATATCTGACCATGGCCTTGCCTGTCTGCGGGGAATATGCGGTCGAAGCCCGGGCAAACAGAAGACGCAGGAAATCGTATATTTCGGTAATGGTGCCTACCGTAGACCTGGGATTGTTGCCGGTTGTCTTCTGCTCTATGGCGATGATCGGACTGAGGCCGGTGATGGACTCTACCTCGGGTTTTTCCAATATGCCCATGAAGTGCTTGGCATATGTGGACAGCGTGTCCATATACCTCCTTTGACCTTCGGCATATATTGTATCGAAGGCCAGTGATGACTTTCCGCTTCCGCTCAAACCTGTCAGCACGACAAATCTTCCTCTGGGAATGGAAAGTGATGCTTCTTTGAGGTTGTGGGCCTTTGCCCCGATGATTTCTATATATTCGTTACTCTTCATACGGTTCATTGAATGGCAGCAGGAAAGGATTTGTCATCCTCTCTCCGGCTATATCTGTCGCAGGACCATGGCCCGGAAACACGCTTGTTTCCGAGTCAAGGCACATGAGTTTTTTCCAGATGCTCTTCATCAGCAGGTCATAATCTCCGCCAGGATGATCTGTGCGGCCGATGGCTCCTGCAAAAAGTGTGTCGCCGCTGAACAGCACCTTTTCCTGTCTTTCCAGAAAGCAGAGGCCTCCGACGGAATGGCCTGGGGTTTCGAGGACTTCAAACGACAGTTTCCCCACCTTTATGACATCCGAGTCTTTCGCATTGATGAAGGTGATATCTCCCTTGCCGCTTTCCGGCTGGGGCAACTCCGGCAGAGGCAGACCATAATTGCCGCATACATAAGGATTGGTATGTCCGAAGGAATATTCCTCCTTCATGTCCATATATACCGGTACATCATATGTCCGCACGAAATCTGCAAGTCCGTAGATGTGGTCAAAATGTCCATGGGTCAGCAGTACACATGCCGGTTTCAGCCTTTTGTCCGAGATGAATGCAACTATCTGCTCCTTTTCGGCATCTATGTAACCTGGGTCAACGATGGCACAGAGACCGTCTTCGTCCCAGGCGAGGTAGCAGTTGGTTTGCAGGGCGTTGAATGTGAAGTGATGGAGGTTTATCATCATTTAATCCTTTAATTTGACAAAAATACAAAAGAAGTTATTAAATTTGCTAGGTTATAGGATTTAAAATAAACTAAAACTTAAACAATATGCATATAGCGATTGCGGGTAACATCGGCAGCGGCAAGACGACGCTTACAAAGATGCTTGCGGCCCATTACGGCTGGACTCCTAAATTCGAATCAGTGGACTATAATCCATATCTGGCTGATTTCTACGAGGATATGGAAAGGTGGTCTTTCAATCTTCAAGTATATTTCCTCAACAAGCGCTTCAAGGATGTTGTGGATATCTCCAAGGAGGATGCCGTTATCATTCAGGATCGTACCATTTATGAGGATGCGCGCATCTTCGCTCCGAACCTTCATGGAATGGGACTGATGAGCACAAGAGACTTCGAGAATTATTCCGATCTCTTCGACCTGATGATGTCGCTTGTGAATCCGCCTGATCTTCTCATATATCTCAGAAGTTCGATCCCGAACCTCATCGGTCAGATCCAGAAGCGTGGCCGTGAGTATGAGAAGAGCATCCGTATCGATTATATTACCGGTCTGAACGAGCGTTATGAGAACTGGATCAAGGACTACAAGCACAATCTGCTCATCCTTGATGTAGACCGCATCAAGTTCGAGAACCGTCCTGAGGATTTCCAGGAGGTGATCGACAAGATCGATGCCGAGCTCTTCGGACTCTTCCCTAACGAGTAACAAGACTTCAAGGCCTTCTCCGCGTCGGGAAGGTTGTTGTACTAATCTAAACAATATAATTATGACAGAAAGATTGACAATCATCGACTTTGTCGAGAAGTATGTCGCCAAATATTCGAAGAATCCTTTCCTGTGGGAGAAGAATCTTGATACAAATGTTTGGGAGCCTACGACGTATGAAGAAACATTGACCAAGGCCAAGCGTATTGCAGCCGGTCTGATGGCATTAGGTGTTCAGAAAGGCGAAAAGGTGTCATATCTGAGCGAAGGCCGTGACCTTTGGGTGATCGGCGAACTCGGCGTTCTTTACGCCGGTGCTGTAAATGTGCCTCTTTCAATCAAGCTTGGCGAGACCAACGACCTCGTATTCCGTGTGAAGCACTCGGATTCGAAGTATATCATTACATCGAAGTTCCAGCTTCCGAAGATCAGATCCATTCTTCCTGAATGCCCGATGGTGGAAAAAGTCATCATCTTTGATGAGGTGGCGGACAAGAAGGAGAATGAAATCTATCTCGACGAGATCATTGCGATGGGAGACGAATTCCTTGCCGCACACGAAGAACTCTTCATCCAGAGATACAAGTCAATCGGTCCTGATGACTATGCCAATATCAGCTATACCTCCGGAACGACAGCGGATCCTAAGGGAATTCTCCTGACACACAGGAACTATACTGCGAATGTGGAGCAGGCTCACTCTGTGATCGGTGTGGAGCCAGAGGACAAGATGCTCATCATCCTTCCTCTTGACCACTGCTTCGCTCACGTTGCCGGATTCTATACAATGATGTCCTACGGTGCGTCATTCGGTACTGTCCCTTCAGGAAAATCCGGTAAGGAAGCTCTCAGAAACATTTCTCCAAGCATCCAGGAACTCAAGCCTAGCGTAATGCTCTCGGTTCCTACTCTTGCCAAGAGCTTCAAGAAGAACATCGAGACATCAATCGCCAAGAAGGGCAAGACCATCGAGAAGCTCTATAACTTCGCACTGAAGAATGCCATCGCTTATAATAAGGAGGGATACAACAAGGGTACTGAGTTTGTGGATATATTCCGCAAGCCTCTTATGATTCTCTTCGACAAGATCATCTTCAAGGCAGTACGTCAGGGACTTGGCGGAAATATGAAGTTCTTTGTCGGAGGAGGTGCACTCCTGGATATAGACCTTCAGAGATATTACTATGCAATCGGCATTCCGATGTATCAGGGATATGGTCTTTCTGAGGCTACACCTATCATCTCGGCCAATTCTCCTGCAAGACATATATTCGGATCGTCAGGAAAGATCGTATCTCCTATGGAAATCAAGATCCTCGACGCCGACGGAGTAGAGCAGCCTTTCGGACAGAAGGGTGAGATCTGCATCAAGGGTGAGAATGTGATGGCAGGATACTGGAAGAATCCGAAGTCAACTGCCGATACCATAGTTGACGGATGGCTCCATACAGGTGATATGGGATATATGCGTGATGCGGAGATGCTTTATGTGGTAGGCCGCTTCAAGTCGCTCCTCATCGCTGCTGACGGTGAGAAATATTCACCGGAAGGAATAGAGGAGAACCTTGTAGAGAGCTCTAAATACATTGACGGAGCCCTTCTGCACAATAGTCAGGATCCTTATACCATCGCACTGATCACTCCTAACAAGGAAGCTCTCAAGGCTTATGCAAAGGAGCAGGGACTCGATCCTGCAAGCAAGGAAGCCAAGGTGAAGATGCTTGAGCTTCTTCAGGATGAGGTCAATATGTACCGCAAGGGTGGACGTATGGCCGGTGCTTTCCCGGAAAGATGGCTTCCTGCTGCAGTCTGCGTGCTTCCTGAGCCTTGGACCGAGCAGAACCACTTCCTCAACAGCTCGATGAAGGTTGTTCGTGGCAGAGTGGAGGAGGCTTACAAGGCCAATATGGAATATGCTTATACTCCGGAGGGAAAGAATATCGTTAACGATATGAACCTCGCTTCGCTTTAATAGACAGATCAACGGAAAACCGGTCGGATGTGATTTCGTGTCATCATCCGACCGGTTTTCTTTTATCTTTCCGGCTCGAAATGGTCCTTTCCTACTCCGCAGGCAGGGCAGACCCATTCTTCCGGAATGTCCTCGAAAGCGGTTCCCGCAGGAATTCCGCTGTCCGGATCCCCTTCAGCAGGGTCGTATACCCATCCGCAGGTGATGCAGACATATCTTTTGCTTTCTGCCATATCCTTGATGTGGGCCGTGAGCATTTCCTCGTGCATCCGCTTGCTTACCTTCTTCCAGTTGATGAGTTCCCAGCATTTGTCGATGAACTCGGCTCTTCTGTTGCGATAGTCGATGTAGTATGCGTGTTCCCATACATCGATGGTCATAAGAGGCTTATATCCGGCCCGCATAGGATTTCCGGCGTTGGATTCCTGGATGATATGCAGAGTTCCGGCGTTGTCCTGAGCCAGCCAGATCCATCCGGAACCGAAAATGTCCAAGGCTGCCTTCTTGAATCTGGCCTTGAACTCTTCGACTGAACCGAAGTCCCGTGTAACGGCGAATTCAAGTTCAGACGGCATATTTGCAGGCTCTGGCGTAAGAGTGTTGAAGAAGAATGTGTGGTTCCACACCTGTGCGGCATTGTTGAATACCGGGCCGGTCGTGGTGAGGATCAGCTGCTCTAGAGTCGCATCCGAATAGATCGTGCCTTCGGTGAGGCGGTTGAGGTTGTCTACGTATGTCTGGAGATGCTTGCCATAATGGTACTCAATGGTCTCCTTGCTCATGATCGGCTCCAAATCGTGCATTGCGTATGGGAGCTGAGGTAATGTGAAAATCATATCGCTCTGTTTTTTTAGTTCGTTTGCAGAAGCGATATCAATTATCAGACCACCCTGATGGAGAACGCCGCAGACTAATGTGCGAAGATGAATCCGAAATAAATTCTCGGGCCGAGAGGCCTGTTGAGGCCTTTGTTGTTTATGGCAAGAAGCCAGTCGGTCTTGATAGTCAGACGCAGAGCCTCTCCGACGGCAATATCGCATCCTATGAACGGATCGACAGCAAAGAAGGGCTGCTTGTGGAAAACAGCTGTTTCAGGCAGCCAGTCGTGCTTGTCTCCCTCAAAAATATAGAACGCGGTCTCCATACCTCCTCCGAACGTCGCTCCGATATACGGGTAGAAGATGCCGGCCTTCCAATACCAGTCTGCGAGAACTCCTGTCCAGAAAAGCTTGTTGTGGCTTCCGCTCTCAACCTCCTTGTTGAGTCCCATATTGGAGAAGTATCCTTCAAATCCTGTACGGAAGTGATCGGAAAGATGTAAGCGGGCTACTCCTCCTATGCCGAAAGTGGGACCTTTGGGGGTGAAATCAAACGGACTGTCCCCTCCCCACAAGTATCCGCTGTGAACCATCATACCTCCGGAGAAGCCTTTTACGAATTTATCCTTTTCCTGGGATGCGCCACAGAAATATATCGTTGCAAGTAATATTACGGTCAGAAGTCTTTTCATCATTCTGCAAAGATAATCTACGTTTCGGATACTGCAAATCATAAATAACGAATAACTGCATTATGATTTTAAAAAAACGTAAACCGTATAACTTTTATTGGAATCTTGTTCAAAAATTTGGACTTTGGTTTTAAATCATTATCTTTGTGCAAGACATCAGAAATTTATTTTCGTGTCTATTTGTTAAGTTCGTTTTATATACGGCAGGGTTCCTTGGGGAGGGGACCCTGCTAATTTTATGTGTGCCGCTGAACTTTCATACAATTATCATGCTTTTGGAGCTCTGTTTCGTTTTTTTTCGTAACTTAGGCGCGATTTTGAAGAATCGTAATAATTATTAACAATAAACTTTTAATTCAAATGAACAAGAACAAGACAAACTGGGTAGCAGTCCTTACGATGATGTTCCTTTTCGGAATGATCGCATTTGTAACCAACCTGGCAGCTCCGATCGGAGTCATCTGGAAGCAGCAGCCGGGAATCGACGGCTCCGGATTCTGGGGTATGATGGGTAATATGATGAACTTCCTTGCATACCTGTTCATGGGTCTTCCTGCAGGTAAGCTCATTACAAAGCTCGGATACAAAAAGACTACACTCATCGGTGTAGGAGTCGGTTTTGTCGGTGTATTCATCCAGTTCCTTTCAGGTAAGGTCGGTGTAGGTGCAACACTTGCCGGACTTCCTGCAAACTTCTTTGTTTATCTTTTCGGAGCATTCATCTGCGGATTCTCAGTATGTATCCTCAATACAGTTGCGAACCCTATGCTCAACCTTCTCGGTGGCGGTGGCAACAGAGGTAACCAGCTCGTTCAGATCGGAGGTACATTCAACTCTACTCTCGGTACACTCACACCGATGCTCGTGGGTGCCCTCATCGGAACAGTTACAAAGGATACTGCCATCACAGACGTGAACACTGTCCTTTACATCGCTATGGCGGTATTCGCTTTCACATTCATCGTCCTTACATTCGTTCCTTTCGTGGAGCCTGAGCAGGAGAAGTCGGATGCATCTGTAAAGAGCCTTCTCAAGTACAGGCATCTTGTATTCGGCGTGATCGCGATCTTCCTTTATGTAGGTGTTGAGGTAGGTATCCCTGGTACACTCAACTTCTACCTTACAGATACACTCGGTACTGCAAACGCTGCTACAACAGCAGGCTTCGTAGCCGGAACATACTGGTTCCTTATGCTTATCGGACGTTTCATCTCAAGCCTTATCAGCGGTAAGGTATCCAGCAGGACTCAGCTCGCAGTTACAAACGCAGTAGCTATCATTCTCGTTATTTCTGCAATGTTTTCTGAGAATGTCCATACCTCAATGCCTGTATTTACAGGTTCAGGCTTTGAAATGGCTACAGTTCCTCTTACTGCTCTTCTCCTTGTATGCTGCGGTCTCTGTACATCAGTTATGTGGGGAACAATCTTCAACCTTGCGATTGAAGGACTCGGCAAGCACGCTGCTCTTGCATCAGGTCTCTTTATGACAATGGTTGTCGGCGGTGGAGTACTTCCTCTCGTTCAGAATGCTCTTGCTGACGCAACATCTTATATGACAAGCTACTGGGTAATCGTTGCAGGTCTTGCATATATGCTTTGGTTCGCACTCCTCGGATCAAGAGTGAAGAAGGCGTAACGAGCTATTGAAATTTCTACGAAATAACTTCTAAAACTATAATAAAATGGATTCAACATACGTAGTAGGTATAGACGTGGGAGGACAGACCTCCAAGCTTGGTGTGGTTGACGCAAGAGGAACAGTTCTCGCTCAGACAGTTATCCGTACTGATACATATACTGATATCGAGCCTTATATCGCTGAACTTGCAGAGGCCGTGAAGAAGGTCATCAAAGAGTCAGGCACTGAGGGTAAGGTAAGAGGTATCGGAGTAGGTGCTCCTAACGGAAATTACTACACAGGTACTATCGAGAATGCTGTCAACCTTTCTTGGGGAGGTACAAATGTCGTGGAGTTCTCGAAGCTTCTCTCAGAGGCTATGGATGGTCTTCCTGTAGCTCTTACCAATGATGCGAATGCTGCTGCAGTAGGTGAAATGACATACGGTGCAGCTCGTGGAATGAAGAACTTCATCATGATCACCCTTGGTACAGGAGTAGGATCAGGTATCGTTATCAACGGTGAAGTTGTTTACGGACACGATGGTTTCGCAGGTGAGCTCGGACACGTTGCTGCTGTACGTAACAACGGCCGTACCTGCAACTGCGGAAAGACAGGTTGTCTCGAGACATACGCTTCCGCTACAGGTGTTGCACGTACAGCACGTGAGTGGCTTGAGCTTTCAGACGAGCCGTCACTCCTCAGAAGTCTTGACTCTATCGCTTCAAAGGACGTTTATGAGGCAGCAAAGGAAGGTGATGCCCTCGCTCTCAAGATTTTCGAGTTCACAGGAAAAATCCTCGGACGCTCGTTTGCCGACTTCATAGCATTCAGCTCACCTGAGGCAATCGTTCTCTTCGGAGGTCTTGCACGTGCAAAGGAATTCCTCAACGGCCCTATCGAAGAGGCAATGAATGCTAATGTCCTTCCATTGTGGAGGAACAAGGTAAAGGTTGTTTATTCACAGCTCAAGGAATCAGATGCAGCCATCCTTGGCGCTTCTGCACTTGCTTGGGAACTTTAATCTATAACCTGTAACAGAATGCGGTTGACTGATGGTGATCAGTCAACCGCATTTTTATGTGTGTCGTATCAGAATCTGAGAAGGCGCATCTCCGGTCCGATCCTGAATCTTGTGGTTCTGATGAAGAGCAGCCATTGTGCTGCGAAATAGGTCACAAGGACAAGGTAGTGTCTGTATGGGACCGGCCCTACGAACTTGTTCCAGGCAAGGATGAAGTCTGAAAATACGAACAGGATGGCACCGAGGGCGAAGAGACTGCTGCGCTGGAGCATTGCTGTGAAAAGCATAGTGCTGATCAGCAATGCGTAAATGCTTGTTCCTATTTTCAGGATGCCGGCAGGAACTTCCGGGATGACCCTTGTGAAGACGATGCACAGCAAGGCTATGACGCAGAATGATACCATTGCGAGATATCCCTTTGCTCTGCCTGTGAGCTTGTGGTCGTGCTCTACCTTCCTGAAATATCTTCCGATGAAATATATGATGAACCATATGTGACCCAGGGCGAAGAATCCCATCTGGGCGAGGAAGTTGTTGCAAGATCCGAAATGATCACCAAGTGCGGAGAACAGAAGGGCGAGGCTTATCTGCCAGGGACATAGCCATAGTGAGGCGATGAAGAGTGCAGACACGCAAGGTGTGATCTTGTGAGGGATGTCGAACGGGAGGAAGAAAAATACGACCAGAAGAAAGTAAAGGCCTGTTACTGACAGGGCTGCAGGCTTTATCCGGCTTTCTTTGATTTTAAATACTGCCATAATTGTTAAAATTTTGCTAAATATAGTCAATTGTTCCGGGTTTTCCTCGATGCCCAAACCTTTTCTTTGAAATAATGCTTATCTTTGCGAGTTGGGATATTGTGTCCTGTAATGTGATTAAGTCGCAGATTCTTAAGGAGATTTGTGTATATATCAATATTTATGTTTAATAACTAAAAGTTCTATCTATGAAAAGGATCAGACTCTTTTTCACGGTAATGTCGGTGCTGCTCGCTTATGTGGCAGCCCACGCGCAGAACATAACCGTAGAAGGTGTCGTTACCGACTCCAATGATATTCCAGTCATCGGAGCTACAGTCATGGTGACAGGCACTCAGACCGGAACATCAACCGACATTGACGGAGCATTCAGACTTTCAGCTCCTGCAAATGGTTCGCTTACTGTTTCGATCATCGGTTATGCAACGCAGACCATTAACATCGAAGGACGTACATTCATTGCCGTCCAGGTGCAGGAGGACACCGAATTCCTCGATGCGACAATCGTCGTAGGCTACGGTACCGGTCAGAAGATCGGAAATATCGTGGGATCAGTGACAACAGTTTCGGCTGACGAACTCGCTTCAAGGCCATCAGCAAATGTCGGTGACGCCCTCCAGGGTAAGGTTGCAGGTCTCCAGATCTTCAACACTTCAGGAGAACCTCAGAGCAGCGTGAGCGTAAGGCTCCGCGGTGAGTCATCACTCAACCTCAGCACTGCTCCTCTTTACATCCTCGACGGCGTTCCGGTAAGTTCATCAGTATTCAACAGCATCAATCCGAGCGATATCGAGAATATCTCTGTCCTCAAGGATGCTTCTTCGACAGCGATCTATGGTTCGCGTGCTGCAAACGGTGTCATCTTCATCTCTACAAAGAAGGGTAAGAAGGGCGAGAAGCCAAGCGTATCCTTCCGCGGACAGTATGGTGTGTCTATGCTCACCAACTACAATATGGATATGATGACCTCGGAGGAACTCTTCCAGTTCGAGGAGCTCTGCGTTCCGTCACTCAAGTATGATCCTGCATATCAGGCCGAGAAGGCATTCGTACTCGGAAACGGCATCAACTTCGACTGGACCGACTATCTCTTCAACGATGCGGCTCCGATGGTACAGGCGGATGCTTCTATCCGCGGTGCTTCAGAGAAGACAAACTACTATGTGTCGATGGGTTACTATGCTGAGGAGGGTACTGCGAAGGCAAGCTCAAGCGTTGACCGCTTCACTTTCCGTACCAACCTTGATACACAGGTTACAGACTGGCTCAAGTTCGGTGCGAATGTGGCTCTGACATATTCGAAGTATCATACCATCACAACCGGCTGGTATACTCAGTCTCCTATCCTTCAGGCGGTTACTGGTCTTCCTTATAAGTCTCCTTATAAGATCATCTATAATGAGGACGGTACAATCTCTTGGGGCGAGCCATACGAGGTATATCCTTGGGACAATATGATCGACCTCAACAAGTACTATGAGAAGAATACCAATGACCGTGAGTCTATGGACCTTATGGGTCAGACCTATTTCCTCCTGACTCCGATTGAAGGCCTTACAATCCGTGCTCAGCAGGCAATCGACGGATATGATTATACACTCGAGGGTATCAACTATCCTTCATATACGCCATTTCCATACAGAGGACGCAACTCGCAGTCATTCCAGAGATACTATCAGCTGTCTTCAACAAACACAGCCGAGTATAAGAAGAACTTCGACCAGAAGCATTATTTCTCTGTGCTCGTGGGTCACGAGTCATACATCCGTACCCAGAAGACTTTCAATGCGGTCGGAACTGGTCTTACAGATGACCGTATCGTGAACTTCGGATCTACTACAGACATCGACAGCTGGGGTGGAAATACAATGCAGAGTGCCTTCAACTCATTCTTCTCGAATGCGAACTACAACTATGCAGACAAATACTTCGTTGACGCATCCATCCGTACTGACGGTTCTTCACTCTTTGGAAAGAACCACAGATATGCTACATTCTACTCATTCGGAGGTATGTGGAAGGCTAAGAACGAGCATTTCCTCCAGAGAGTGAACTGGGTGAACGACCTCAGCCTCAGCGTAAGCTACGGTACAACAGGTAACGCAGGTCTTTCAAGCTGGTATGAGTCCCTCGGTCTTGTAGGTGCAGGTCCTAAGTACAACGGTAATGCAGGTTGGGCTCTTGCGCAGGTTCCTAACGCCGACCTTACCTGGGAGACTGTTGCAACCCTCAACGTGAGACTCCATACACGTCTCTGGGACAGACTCACAATGGGTCTGGAGTTCTATGACAGAAAGTCATCAGACCTCCTTATGGAGCTCCCTTTCTCAGCTACCACAGGTCACGCAAGCGGTATGGGTAACATCGCTGAGATGAAGAATACAGGATTTGACCTCGAAGTGGAGGTTGACCTTATACATACAAACAATGTTTACTGGGGTGTAAGAGCGAACGTGAACTACAACAAGAACACCATCACCAAGCTCTATCAGGGTCTTGACGAGCTTGCATTCCCTGACTATTCACTCAAGTATCAGGTCGGAATGCCTTCGTCACTTGTCTATACTCAGGTACGTGCAGGTGTTGACCCTCAGGACGGTAGTCCTATGTGGTACGACCTCAACGGCAACCTTACCAAGACATATACGGATGATATCATGCAGTTCTGCGGAATGGATACAAATGCTCCTTGGTCCGGCGGTTTCTCTACAAACTTCTCATGGAAGGGCCTCGGTGTGAATGCCGACTTCTCTTGGATCGGAGAGCGCTGGGTATTCCTCAACGAGCGTTTCTATACAATGAACCCTCAGGACAATCTGTTCACCAGCAACTTCGAGACCCAGATGCTCAATATCTGGACTACTCCTGGTCAGGTGACAGACATTCCTAAGTATGGAACACAGTTCTATCACGATACAGCGCGTTTCTCTAACGCATCTTTCCTCCGTCTGAAGAATCTTTCCGTTTCATACGCATTCCCTGCAGAAATGGTGCAGAAGAGCAAGGTCCTCTCAGGCTTCAAGGTATATGTGACAGGACGTAACCTCTGGACTGTGACTGACTTCGCCGGATACGATCCGGAGGTGGGATATTCTAATGCTACCTCAGGTATGTACCCTAACTCGCGTCAGATTGTTTTCGGTGCTGAACTGGTATTCTAAAATTAATGATGATGATTATGAAAAATATAAAGACATTCCTTATTGCAGCTGCGGCGGTTCTCGCCTTCAGTTCCTGCAACCTGGATAAGTTCCCGGACAATGCCATCAATACCGAGGATGCGATGGAGAGCGTAGCAGACTGCGAGGCTTTCCGTAACGGTCTTTACTCAGGTATGAAGTATTGCTTTACCGGAGGCTTCGTTTACAACACCGATATCCAGACCGACCTCTATCACGCAGTCAAGAATTTCGGTAACTTCTCTGGTGCGTGGTACACTTATACCGTGACTGCTTCAGAGTCAATGGCTTCTTCAGCATGGTTCGGACTCTATGGCTATATCGCCAATGCCAACTTCCTCATTGAGGGTACAAAGAAACTTCTTGCTGCCGGAACACTCAGCGCAGCGGACGAGGCTCTTGTTCAGCAGTACTATGGTGAGGCTTGCTACATCAGGGCTCATATGTACTATCAGCTTGCAAATTATTATTGCGTTGACTATGATCCTGACACTGCAGAGGACTATATGGGTGTGCCGGTAGTGCTCAAGTATGAGCCTACAGGTGATTCAAGCAAGTATCCTTCACGTCCTACCCTTCAGGTGACATACGACCAGATCGTGGCTGACCTTGCTGAGGCTGAGACTTACGTTCTCACAGCAGGTACTCCGAATTCAGCATACGTTACAGCTGATGTGGTGGCTGCACTTCAGGCTCGCGTGGCACTTGCAATGCACGATTATGACACGGCTCTTCTTAAGGCCAAGTCAATCATAGACGGCGGCAAGTATCGCCTTGTGTCTGATGCTCAGGCATTTGCAAACGGTTGGCTCAATGATACGCTTACAGAAACAATATGGCAGGTGGCTATGACCGGTCCGGATGATCTTGGAAACGCGTACTCATATTTCATCTACAACACTTCTGGAAAGAACGGTGAGGACAGTCCTCGTTTCGTACCTGAGGACTGGGTTCTTGATCTATACGCGAAGAACGACATCCGTTATCAGGCTTGGTTCTCGAACCGTGACATCACTACTCCTGTAGTCGGAAACCTTACCCTTCTCGTGAAGTATCCGGGCAATCCTAAGCTCTACTCGGCTGTTACAAACTATGTGAATATGCCTAAGGTGTTCCGTGCTTCCGAGATGTATCTTATTGCTGCTGAGGCTGCTGCAAACAGAGGTGAGGATATTGTTGCGAGCAAGTACCTCAATGACCTCAAGGCTGCCCGTATTCCTGACTGGGTAAGAAAGGATTATACCGGCGACAACCTTACAGTTGCAATCCGTAACGAGAGAGTGATCGAGCTTTATGGTGAGGGACATCGCCTCAATGACATCAAGCGCTGGCATATCGGTTTCCAGAGATCTGCAGGTCAGAATCCTGAGCTTGTAATGTCAGGAGAGAACTATTCGGGTCTCAGAAGAGAGGCTGACGATCCTATGTTCGTATGGCCTATCCCTACAAGCGAGATGCAGGCGAATCCTCAGATGAAGCAGAACCCTGGCTATACCAATGAGTAACCCTTTAAAAGATTTTATGAATATGAAATTTTCAAGATATATACTTATTGCAGCCTCAGCGCTTGCCCTTGCCTGCACAACATCGTGCAACGGTACGCCTGAGGGCAAGGGTGATGCGACAATCGGATTTGCATCAGATAGTTATCTCTACAAGGAGACAGCAGGTCTCGTGAAGCTACCTATCCAGTTTACCGGAGAGCCTAAGACCTATCCTATCACTTTCGATATCATTGCAACTGTGCAGGGAAGCGGTGATGAGGTGGAGACCCTTCTCCATTTCACTCAGACCAAGGGCCTCAAGTATGCCGGAATCGAAGGCGTCTCAGCATTCGTGGAGTTCACAGTCTATGACAACAGGGAGATCAATGAATCTAAATTCGTGCAGCTCGAGATAGCAAACGTCAAGGGCGCAACCATCGAGGGCAGCGGTACCACAGTAATTGAGATCGCAGACAATGACAACAATCCTTACGAAAGACTCTGGGGCAACTGGACGCTCAAGGGCACTGATGTGTTCGAAGGCAAGTCAATGGCTTGGGAAGTGAATATCAGCGGAGGATTCTCGGCAGCTGAGGAAGCTGTGAATGCAGACAGGAAACTTGTATGCTGGGGATTCGGCGGATATAAGGATGACCTCACAGGTACGGATATTTCTCCTGTGAAGCAGCCAGTATGGTACCTCGACTATAATGCTGATTCAAAGACTCTTACACTCCTTCCTGGTGAGATGATGGCCAACTATTTCGATTATACCGGCTCTATTCCGGGAAGCGTATTTGAAATCAAGACAGCGGCATTGTTCATCCAGGACAATCAGCTTGCCTACAGCTTCGATTACACAGGTGTGACTGCAAGTTGGAGCGAGGATATGAATACAATCACTTTTGCTCCAGGAACAGGTGTCTATGGTGTCATTATGGCTGACGGAGAGGCTACAGGTTATGGCTTTGCCGGATGTTACAATATCACTATGACCCGTAACTGATCCAGGACCGATTAAAAGAAAAAATTATGAAGACAATCAAATATCTTGTTGTGTTTTTGTGTGCAGCCCTGATTGCAGGAGCCTGTACAAAGGACAATGGCCTGAGCCAGCAGAACAAGGGAAAGGATAAGCCTACAGTCGGCATCATCAAGGGCAGCTCTAATGATGGAGTCATCAAGTTTGAGGTCATAGCTTCTGAAGATGCGGCTCAGTACGCTTATGCAGTCCTTGCCGGATCAGGAAATCAGGCTCCTGAAGCATTGAGCATTCTTACCGCTGAGGTACCGGGTGCAGAGGCAGGAGAGTCATTCAATACCAAGGGTACTCTTGGTGCGTCGGGTTCTGCAAATGTAACCCTTGACTGCTACTCATTTATGAATGTGGCTGATGAGTATGAGATTTTCGCCGTGGCTATCACAGAAGATGGTCTTGTGGGTGATATCACATCGGTGCTTATCGTGATGAACGATACTATCGCACCGGAGCTTGCCGGAGCATCAGCTGACAACAATATGATCCAGATCGCATTCCCTGAGAATATCGTGCTCGGTAAAGGAAAGGCAACTGTACAGTACTACAAGTCTGTCACAAGAGAGCTTACAGAAAGCGTTCAGGTTCCTGCCGCGAACATCACTGTATCAGGAAATATCGGTACAATCGTCTGCCCTAAGCCGGCTGACGGAAGCGTATATTATTTCCTTTCTCTCGAGGCAGGTGTGTTTGAAGACCTTGCCGGCAATAAGCAGCCTATCTTCAAGAGTGGTATCGACAGACAGGGACAGGCTTACGGATTGTACTGGATGTCAGCTCCTGTGCCTTACTCTATCGGCAACAACCTCTTCTCTGCACCAGCCGCTGACTGGTCTGCAGAAGGCGCAGCAATTACATTCACCTTCCCTTTCAACGTGTATGACTCAGGTCTCAGGGATGGTGTGAGAGTGGCATATAGGGATGACTGGGGATCTAAGGAGGTAATCACTCCTTATACTCTTGGTTCAGACAAGAGGACTGTGACCGTAATTCTTCCGGAGAAGCCGCTCGGAACATTCGACCTTATCATTGAAGAAGGACTCTTCTATGACGAATGGGGTAACTATAATGCAGCCCGCATTCCTGGTGAGGAATATCTCTACGAGAACTACTGGCTTACAGTAAAGGCTGGAAACTATCTCATCGGTTATAATTCAGATGAGAATACAGAGAGCCAGTTCCCTGCATTGTTCGAGCTTATGTCAAGAGACATAGTTGTTTGGAACGCAGACTGGTTCAACATCTTCGGAGGCTATGCTCTCCCTACCAATCTTGTTGGACTTGTTGATTACAAGAACAGGACAATCAGCTTCGATGGTACCTGGATCTATAACGGACAGGTTCAGGACTACATCTGCTTCGGACTTGATACATATTATTGGGATCAGGCCAAGAGCCAGCTTATGGTGTTCTGGGGCAGCGGTCAGAGCGGTCAGGATCCGATCGTGATGAATTTCGATGAGCAGGGATACATCACTTCGACTACCTCTTTCGACTACTCGCTCTATAATGCATCGACAAGTGCTTATATCGGAGTCATCGCATACACTTCAGACGGAGCCGACGTCACTTATGTCTCTGCGGCAGGTGCAAAGCAGCAGAGCTTCAACGCCGTTGCTTCTGACAAGTATGCCAAGGCTACTTTCAGCAACAATGGCTTTGTCAAGGTAAGGTAATAAAATAATAAACTTGTTACGATGAAGAATTTCGTCAGAAATCTGATGATTGTGATGTCGATGCTGTCCCTTCTGGTGCCGTCAGCGTGCCAGAAGGCTGACAGTGTCATTGCATCCAAGACAGAGTTGAGCTGGACCCGCGATGGCGGCAAGAAGGTTCTGGATATCACTGCGAACTGTGACTGGACCATATCTTGTCCTGAATGGATAACTTGTGAGCCTGCTTCCGGCAGCGGAACTGCGCAGGTGACTTTCAGAGCGTCTAAGAATGAGGGTCTGGAAAGAAAGGATGTCATCACCATCACTGGAGGCACTGCCATTGCTCAGGTGAATGTTTCACAGGCTGGAGTGGACTTCACAGCCAGCCAGATGCTCTTTGAGTTCGATACCGAAGGTACACCGATTCAGTTCACTATAGTTTCCAACTATGACTGGACCATCCAGATTCCGGAGGATGCTTCGTGGGTGGCTGCCAACCCTAAGTCGGGCAGTGCAGGCGAGACAAAGGTAACTTTGACTCCGGCTCCTATCACAGACCGTACTCCTCGAGACAGGACTTTCATCACAGTGGATTACGGCAAATCCTTCACTATGCTCACCGTGAGCCAGGCTATGCCTAACAATGCTCCGGGCAAGCCGTCGCTTGTATCTCCTGCAGATGGTGCGACTGACGTGAAGATCAATGCTGTATTCAACTGGTCTGAGGTGGAAGATCCGGATGGAGATGCAGTAAGCTACAAGCTTCTGATATCGCCTGATGGAGGTGTGACATGGGGTAATGTTACGACAGCAGAGACCAGTACAAAGTACACCGAAAAGCTCGCTAAAAGTACGAAGTACATCTGGAAGGTGGAGGCTGTGGATTCATTCGGTGCAAAGACCGAGAGTGATACAAGATCCTTCACTACAGGTGACGGAGGTGCATACAAGGATGGCGAGATATCAGTATATCAGATGGAATCTGCCGGAGCTCCGAAGCCTATACACCTCATCTTTATGGGTGACGGTTTCATTGAGGAGGACTATGAAGAGGGCGGTGCATTCGATCAGGCTGTCGAGGATGCAGTGGATGCATTCTTCAGCATTGAACCGTATCCTACCTATAGGAACTACTTCAGGATCAGCACGATAGCTGTGTATTCCGAGGAAAGGGGAGCTACCGTTGAGAAGGATATGAGCTCGGTAAGGGCGCAGCAGAGAAACACTGCATTCGGCGCAACCCTTGAAGGAGGCAACAGTACAGCAACAAGCTGTAACTATGACAAGGTGTTCAGTTATGCACTGAAGGTGCCTGGAATGTCGGAGGCAGCACTTGACAATACGACTGTCTTCCTCCTTATCAATGTTGACGCTTATGCCGGTACTTGTGCTCTGTTCGTATCAGGACGTTCAGTGTCTATGTGCCCTATGGGCAAGAATACATTCAAGCCTGTAGTGTCTCACGAAGGTGGCGGACACGGATTCGGACGTCTGCTTGATGAGTACAGGAACATTGATTCCCAGTTACCGGGTCAGTTGAAGGATGAACTCAATTATTGGAGAGGGTATGATCCTTACTATGGATATAATATCGATGTCACAGGAAGCAGGGATCAGGTGCACTGGGCTCACTACTTCAACCGTTCAGGATATGAGGCTGTCGATATGTACGAGGGAGGATACCTCTATACAAGGGGAGTGTGGAGACCTGAGGTAATCAGCTGTATGCACGACAACAGAGCATACTACAATGCTCCTTCCCGTGAGGCCATCGTCCGAAGGATCATGAAGGCATCTGGAAGCACATTCAATATGAATGACTTCGTTGCCAAGGACAAGGTGAAGAAGGACCCTACCACCAAGGCATATAACTACGTGGAGGACTTCACTCCTTTAGCACCGCCTGTTCTGATCGACAACTCGAAATAACAGATAAGATGAGGACGACTAATAAGTAGTCGTCCTTTTTTGTATGTTGTTATGAGTATGAACGGAGTTAGCTGATGCGTGTGCAAAGATGTTTCATCATGACCCCTTCTCTGCTGTAAGGAAGTGTATAAATTAGGGAAACCACCGTTAAAGTAATGCCCTTTGGGAGCAATGTGAACGTTAAAATCTTTATGAGAACGGTGGCTTCCCTTGTGTATGTATACAACAAAAAGACGCGAAACAACCCGCGTCACCCGACGGCCTTCCACAGCCTGACAAGATAGGTGGATTATCCCGCGCCATATGGCACAGTACCACCTACCGCCCTATCTGTCAAAATGTTGTGGAAGTTTTCGGGTGACTGCGATAGGGGTCAATATGTATGTAAGTACAATTGAAGATTATTCTTTCCTTGTATGTCAGCAAATATAGCAATTATCTCAAATATTCTGTATCTTTCGGAAAGATTAATAGGTTATGATAAGGAAGTTTTTACTGCTTGCTGCAGCGTTTTTTTGTATAGCTTGTACTTCATCGGATGTGTATAAATCGCTGAATGATGTGGAATCATATATAATGGCACATCCAGACAGCGCTCTAGTGGTTTTGGACTCAATGGATCGGTCTATGTTATCTTCCGAAAAGAGCAAAGCTCATCACGCCCTTCTTCATGCGATGGCCCTTGACAAGAACTTCATTGACGTCAGTGATGATTCTATTGCACGTGTCGCTGTGGATTATTATTCCAAGCGAGGTTCTGACAGACATTATGCCCGGTCGCTTTATTATTTGGGAATCGCTTACTATTATCAAGGTGCATATGATAAAGCTATTCTGGAATTTACCAAGGCAGAAGAGGTTGCCAAGGGCTGTGATAGCCTTTATTGGGGAATGACGAAAAGTGTTCAGGCAGGTGCATATGATCAAACCTATAATAATAAAGAGGAATTGAATTGCCTGAAAGAAGCTTATAGGATATATGAAGGAATACTTGATTCATATAAGTTGCACTCAGTTACACTCAGAATGGCAATGTGTTACTCATCTATAAGGAATTATGAAGAAGCTGAAAGGTATTATCTTAGTTTACTGGAACTTGCTGATATAGATTCTTTGATTAAACATTATGCTTTATCAGGGTATGCTTTTATGAAAGTTGTAAGATCAGACTTTGATAGTGCTTTGAGTATTTATGGTAGCCTTATAAATGATGGCTCTAATGTGATGACCGACCAGGACTATTGGGCCTACTCCTATGCTTTAAGTGCATCTGGAAGACAACAAGATGCGGATGAGTTGATAAGTGATTTGGATAAGGAAACCTCTGATGCCCTTTACTGGCAGTATAGAATATACAAGAAAAGGGGAAATGTAGGTAAGGCATTGGACTTTCTTGAAAAATCTAATCTGAGCGATAATGCAATCATCAGGGAATCTCTGAGTCAGTCTTTGGCTCTTACCCAAAGAAACTACTACGAGTCGCAATACGAACTTTCGGAATATAAGGTAAAGAACAGGTCGAAGACAGTTGTGATCATTATAGCTGTTTCGCTTTTGCTGATATGCCTTGTACTTTGGTTCACTTCCCAGCGTATCAAGTCACAACGCGAAGAAAAAGAAAGATACCTTCAATATGCTGATGAAATCACTCGTCAGCTTGATCAAGCTAAGAAGGGTGATTATTCGGCCTTGAAAAAGAAATATCTTGATCTTTATAAGACGAGATTTGAAACCATCGGAGCCATATATGAACAGTACTCTCTGTCATCAGGTAAAGACAATGCAGAACATCTTATGTATGAAAAAGTTGTGTCTATGGTATCGGATTTCCGAGAGGATTTCTCTGATACGGAGGAGTTTGAGGCTATGTTGAATGCGGATCTTGATAATATAATTGCACATCTCCGCAGTGATGTTCCGAAAATAAAGCAGGTCGATGTCTCTATGTTCTGTTTTATGGCCATTGGCTTTGACGTAACCACCATTTCTCATCTTATGAATGTCTCGATGAATACCATATATATACGAAAGAGCCGTCTTAGGCAGAGAGTTGAAGAACTCTCTTCAGAGCATCGTGACCAGATTCTCCAGGTTTGGGGTGAAAATATGTCCTCAAAGTCCTGAAAATCCCCATTGAAAATCAATGATTTATAAAACTGAAAGATTGTGAAGTCTTTCAGTTTTTCTTTTTTATTGACTATCAATGGTTTATGTGTTCCTGTTCCGGCGTTTTGAAAGACCGGTTTTGCTTGTTTTCTCGTACCATTCCCTTACATTTACATCGAACATTAAATTAAATCTTTATGAGAAAACTGATTTTTCTTTTGGTGGCAATCACTCTGCCAGTTTTTGCATTCAAAGTGAATGCAGAAGAAAACGAAGTGAAGGAAATACCGTTAGAAAGAAAAGCCGACAAACGGCTTGAGCGTACTAGCTTTATTGTATCTATTGAATCCTGCTATAATGGTATGCTTTCATCAGTCGTTACCACTATATCAGAGGATTTAGGGGAAGTTACCCTTACAGTCACTAACCTCTCCACTGGAGAAAGTTTCTGTGATACCTTCAATTCAGGTTCAACCCCTCAGGTCCTCACTCTGATTTCATGTACATCCGGTTATTATGAAGTATCTTATCTTACAGAGTTTGGTGATATATATGAAGGTAATTTTATATTGGAGTAATATGAATAGGAGATTTATTGTGTATATGTTGCTGTTGGCAACGTGTCTTTCTTCTTGCCAAAGTTTTGATAAAGAGTTGAATGAAAGTTCTGATATTGCTGCTCAATATGATGATGTTGATATATTGTCTTCTGAGAATGATAGAAGCATCAGAACAATTCTTTTGTCTAATCCTGATATGATTCTTTTACAACATATTGTATTGTTAAACGGCAAACTTCATTTAAATCTTACTTTAGAAGAGGCAATAGAATTAAGTATTCCCGCAGAAAAATATGAGTATTATTCCGAATATGTGAAATCTAGAAATCGAGTAGAATGAAAAGT
>JAEIGA010003374.1_pt1 | contig 25048 bp, 6 predicted proteins | sample 9270691 | NCBI WGS metagenome assembly JAEIGA01 (sample SAMN17057246, study PRJNA624740) | gut metagenome | biome: biome; isolation source: fecal sample | host: Bos grunniens | place: China: Xizang | collected 2019
AGCGCTGAGCTGCTAAAGTAGATATGGTTGGATCACCATACCATTGCACTACAATTGCGTCTGTTAATGTATGCGTCGCCTTACGTCCACGAGTATCTGTTACTGTAACACTATACGTACCACCACCGGCATATTTCAAAATAGCACTCGTCTGATAATATATTGTTGAGCTAGAATTTATTGACATGTAAGACGAGCCATCGACCGTGTTAATATTTGGACCACTAAAAGCATAGTTTGCAATGTTTGCGGCACCAGCACCTTTTGTGGCATTGACAGTAATTAATACTTGACTCTTGCCCTCAACATAGCGACCATTCTTGCCATTAACAACAGATGTCGTCACGCCCGTAATAGTAGGCACGATATTTGATGGTACATTTGCCGTAATATTCTTGGATGTTGTTGCAACTAATGCTGTTCCGTTATATGTTTCAAGCACGGCAGAAATTGTGCCGCTTGTGCTTGACGGAAACCAATCATGACCAATGGTCTGACTAAAAGTAGTTGTGCCAACTGGCATAGTTATGGTCGCCTTTGTTGTGCCACCAACTTTAAGTAATATCTTGTGATTAAATGCTGTCGACGAAGGAGAAACTGTACCCGATATCGCAGAACCAGTATTAACACTTGACGACACTGTGAAACTTGAAGATCGAGCAATCTTCGGCAAGCTAATCGTCTGACTAACAGACATAGTACCAACCGAAGTTCCTCGATATGTTCCATTCATAACGAATGTTCCAGCAAGATTACAAGATGCAGTTCCATCGCTATTATGAGAAATAATAAAGTCTCTCGGACCATATAGAGTCGTGGTCGTAGTGGCCGAAGAACTTGTGTAGTTTATAGTTTTGCTATAATCTACCTTTTGACCACCAACAGACAAATATGACCCGCCCATCGTAGTCATATATAACGCATAGTGATTAACTAATTTTAATGTTGCTCTAACCGTCGATGTATTGTTAGAGGCGTTTTGTGTGATCGTGTAATCAATTTGGAGATACATACCCCCAATTGTTCCACTATTAATAGTTGCCATTTCTTTTCACCTCTCTGTTATGTATTCGCAACAATTGAAAGACTTCCATTGCCTTCAATTACGAAACTAAAATTACCTAAATTTAAAATAGGAGCCTGAAGCATAGTACTTCCAGAATATCTTCCCGTAACATTAATGGTTTCAACATTTGCCGCATCAGAATTTATTACAGTTGTTTCAACTCGGTTTGTCGTGAGCACATCATTATTGATTGACGAATTGCCAATCTGAAGACCGTTTGTACTATTAACCGAGAAATATTGCTTATATGACTCTACAGTAGATCTAAGGTCTTCAATTTCATCGTCGTATTTAGTTGCGGGAACCCAGTCGCTATCCGCATAAGTAGTATTAGTATGTTCCGCTCGAAGCATAGTGCCAACCGCATAACCACTCGGAGCATAATCCATGCCGACAATCCATAAATCACCGGCAAAATAGTTAGATGGTTTAGATGCGAATACTTTATTTTCGTCATTCTTGTCCTCAATGGTTACTACACCAACATACTCCGTGTCATTAAATTGCATCTTACACATATAGTTGTTACTAAAAGATACGTCGTCGCGAGACACATTGAAGTAAGCATTTGTTGCACCAGAAACAGCAACCCAATCGGTTCCATTATGACGATACCACTGGAAAGTTGCTCCAGCAGTGATTTCAACATCGCCCAGATAAGCAAATGTTTGTAATAAAATGGTCGGAACTCCTGTTGACAATGCGTAACCATTATTCGAGTAAACTTGGAATGTAACGCCTGGATCTCCGGGGGCTCCAATTGCGCCCGTCTCACCATCTGAAACAAAAGGTATAATCTGCTCGTCAAGTAGTGTAGTTGTGCCACCAGCCAAATACATTCTAGCCCTGACGGCTTTGTAAGTAGTAGAGGCGGAGATAGACGCTGTTGCTTCATTTGCCGCAGAAGTATACGAATCGGTGTAAGTAGAACCATCCGTAGAATATGCCAAAATCCACCTGGCGGCATAGTTTGCCGGAGCACTAGTCCCAGTCTGGATTCTACCTGTGAATGTCAGCGTTGCGGGCGTACATAGAATGTCGCCGCTTGATGTCTTCTGTACTGCACTTGCGTTTGACACAAGCCAATACGAAGATGATGCTGGGCCAACAGAACCCGTGCCGCCAGTTGCTCCCTTAAATGCAATAGAGTAAGTAAACATCTTAGTAATAGAGATGCTACCAACTTTAATAACAATTGGAATGGTTCCACTGGGACTTACAAATGCTGTTGTACAAGTAAATGTAATTGTCGGGGATGTTCCACTCAGTGCATTACATTGGAACGACAATCCAGCAATGCCTGTGGCAGTTGAAGCCGTTGATGCCGCTATGCCGTTTACCGAAACAATAGTGGCTGACTGAGACGTTGCACCCTTGTAAGATAAAACTTGCGTTGTTGCACTAGATGCTATAGCCGCAGATGTACTACCAGCAAATACGTGTGACTCGTTTGTAAGAAGTACCGTATATGCATCTGCTCCGGCGGCACCAGTTGCACCCTTATCTCCATAAACACCTATAATTACGGGGGCAATAGTAGAAGTTGTATTATCAGTATAAGTAATCAGCTCATAATTCCATAAATACTTATTGGTAGCAGTTAAGGTTTGCATAGTTGTTGTCCATCCAGTAGTAGATGTTACTACTCCACTAGATGACGCGGAAGCCAAATAATATTCGGTAACAGATTGAATACCTTTGCCGGTAGCACCAGTCGCACCAGTGCTACCAAACACGCCAATAATAATAGGTGTAGTGGAACTTGTCGTGTCGTCCGTATACGTAATAACCTCGTAATTCCAAAGATATCTCTTAGATGAATCTATAGTTTGAATAGTTGTAGTCCATCCACTTGTTGAAGTTGTAACGCCACTCGCAACAGTTGATGCAAGGTAGTATTCAGTAATTTTCGAAACACCTCTGCCAGAATTGCCCTGTTTTGCAACACCATAAGCTACCTTACTATCCGAGAATGTTGTTTTTGACCAAAGGTATTTACCATCAGCAACTGCAACCACAGCATTTGACCATGTTCCGGTCGGCGCCGTCGTAGCCGAAGCCCCCTCTTGATATTGGATAGATGATACCGTAACCGATGAGCCAGCCGTACCAGTTTCTCCTTTTCCGCCTTGTTTTGCATAAGTATATGTAACGGTATCTTCTTTTGAGGGGTCTGTATAGTCAATAACTGTACGAGTCCACAAATATTCTCCATCATTTGCTACCGGCAAATCATCAAACCAATTTGTAGGTTGAGTTGTTGCCGACGCAGACACACCATACTTAACTTGTGTTGAATTAATACCTACGCCTGTTGCACCAGTATTAATTTTGCTCCAATTAAACTTCAAGTTGGTACTTACGGGGCTCGTTACAGGAATTGTGATTGTACCACTATTGCTTGTGGCCGCACCAAGAGTGGAATTATTCGCTATACTAAATGTCAAAATCAATTCATTTGCCGTCGTCACCGGAGCGCTAACTGTCATACCCGTTGGCAAGCCGGCAATTGCGCCTATGGTAGGGGTTGTTTTAGTGGTTCCAACATAGGATACAACATTTGTAGTAAACGATGTGAGCGGAATTTGCCCACTTGTATTAGCTGCAAAGGAAATGTTTTCGTTTGTCAAAAATACAAGAGGAGCAGGGTCTCCTTGATTACCGTCAGAACCATCAACCGCTTTATAGATTGTAAATACATCCTCAACTGTACCGTCAGATGCCTTAATAGTAATCGAATTATAAGCAAACACTGATCCATTTACGGTTACTACATTTCCATCTCTAGACACTCCAGCTGGCGCCGTACCAGTGAAAGCTCCTCCATTTAGACTATAAGTCCAAGAGGAGGCAGAAGTATTAAATGTATGTGCAGTAACGGAAATGGTCGTCGGTGCCACGGTGTTGGTTTTACTAACTTTAAAAACCTGAGAACTACCGCTAAGCACGATATTTTTAGCAGGCTCACCTACCGGGCCTTGAATACGACCAACATTAATAAAGTAGTCAACGCCATCACGAGAATCTACACAAACATATAGATCGCCATTATACATATATGCGTCGTTTAATTCTGCAGAAGATATATCACTGCCACTATATGTGATGGTGTAATAATCAGTGCCAACAACCGGAGTTACAGATGATGCGGTAGCCTTAATGTTTACGCTTGTACCATCCGCACCATCATTACCATTAAGTCCGCTATCTACTCGCGTAAATGTTATACGCGTTGACGCAACAATACCTTGATAAGTGGCTTCACAAGTGTAAGTAATTATTGCGTCATTTTTTAATATATTGTCTTTTATAGTTATTTTTCTTTTATCGTCGCTAATATCTTCAATGGAGCCGTCGTTCATTTCGACATCATTCTTGTACCATTTAATGGCCGTACCGTTGTATTCTGCGGTCGTCATAGTTCTTGAATCCAAAAAAACATCCATTGAGAGAACTAGTTTCTCGCCTTCTCGCCAGTCAGGAGTATGCGCCCCTGAGTTTTGGTTAAAAATTTGCACAGTAGGCAAATTACTTTTAATATAAACCTCTAACTTTCTAGAATCGGTTTGGTCTATAAATGTTATAGGTGTAGATTGAAATGTCTTCATTCAGAGGCACCTCCTTCTGTTGTAAATTTAGTTTCATCAAACGTAACCGCGCAAGCAAATTGCGCATTACGCTCAACGTCTTCGTGTGTAATGATAATTTTATTTGCAATTGCATTTCCGCCAGCGTCTTTAACGTAGGTCGGGGTCCAAGTGGAATCAAGAGATTTACTCCACTTAAATTCACTGCCGGTTTGAGCAAGAACTTTATCTGTAATATCTACGGTGTTGTCATAGACCTTGCAAGTGATCGTGCAGTTATCGGAACGGTTGAGGAATACAGTCAAACCGTCATATTCAAGTAATATCTGGAAACGATACGCGTCTTCAAGTTCCTTTGTTGCATATTTTGCATTACCTTCTGGACCAAGAATTTGAACAGAACCATCACTATTAACAATGAATGTTCCCTTATCGCCCTCTTGTCCTCCAATTCGCAAACTGCCTCCCTCTATAACGGAGCCGCTGATGAAACCAGATACAACGGCATCACTCAACACGCCCCAGCGCTCTTCACCATTGAACTCAAATTTACCAAAACAAGACTTTGAAGTGTTCCAATTGTCTGCGGTAAACACTAACTTATTATTAATAAGGGCGACTTGCTCGTCTTCATATTGATTTGTCGTGCCTTCAATGAGTTTACGGCCAATCAATCCATTTTCACTAATTTCAATATTCTGACCGCTAGCATTTCTGATTTTAAGAGCGGCATCCTGAAGACCATTATTAATGTCACTTTCCAGCTTATTGGCTTTGTCAACAGATTTCTGCCAGCTATTGCTTGACTTTGCCACTTGCTTTCCGGCAGTAACTGCTTGAGATAACAATTCAGCATGTTTATCAATTTCACTCTTGGTCGTTACGAGATTTCCAAATGTACAAGAGAAATCACTAAGATCATCAAAGTTCAAGTTAACCTCAAGCAATCTTGTTCTCTTAACATAGCCTTCTCTGATTTCAACTTTGATAAAATTACCAAGTTGGAAATATTCTATCAAAGGTTCGAACTCTGGCAATGCAAGTATGTTTGCCATTGTCATAGAGAATTCAAGACTTGGTTTACACAGCGCCTTTAATTCTTTTGCAGCCGCCTCCATAAGCTCTTCGCAAATAGAAATTCTTTCTTCTTCGCTTTCATAACCCGTAAGCAAGAAGTTAGAGTCGTTAAACTCATCTTCCTTAATAAAAGGAGATAAACGTAGCCACAAATCTCCATCTTTAAAAAACTCGCTCATTTCCGTCTTATTTCTGATATCATCCCTAATCATTTGGTATACACCCTGAGAATTAGCGTAAGCAACATGTGGGGTGGAGCCATTAAGATAAACTGCAAAAATATGACCGCTAGACATAATATACAATGTTTTATCATTGGTCGAGCCATCATATTTCTTAAAATCTTCTGAACTATCAACAACAATTGGATTATATATTTGTTTGTTGGGATCTGGTCTTATATAATACTGCTCAACAGAACTATACGGCTTGGTATTTTTACTATAAGTTATTGGATCGAATGATGTTGTAAATTTGTACAAAGGCCACTTTTGATCCATACTATTTCGAGTAATTGTATATTTGTCGCCAAAATGTGCTTCAGCAGCTCTATGCATATCTCCTTCTAACAGCTGACCATTGTAACGCATATTACCATCGGCATCTTCTTTATATAAAGAATAGTCAATTGACATATCTGACACAGCAATTCCATTTAGGCAATATTCTGCTTCACGCTCTTTTACTATAAGTTCTTCTTGCACGGCCCGAAGCTTATTGTAATTGTCAAGATATCTTTGATAATTTTCATAATTATATTTGTCGCCTTCGGACGCAGTAGCTCCCGCACCAGTAAGAGGAATCCATTTTTGCGTAGTCGAATTAAATTCATAAAGTTGTCCATTACTGCTATTTGTGTCAAGCCATCTTGTGCCGTCCTTGTAGTTGCCCTCTGGCTGTTCGTCTTGCACTATACATTGATATTTCTCTTGGGAAAACATCGCCTCTGTCTGTGTTTGGAATATAGAAGTATACACCTTGTGTTTTTCTTTGAGCAAGTTAACACCGCAAGATTTAAGATAATTTTCAGACACTTGCAATGTGCCAGCATTAGTCACAACTACCTCGTCTTTTGCTAATACAAAGTATGCGCCCATAGTTCCGATATATGTGACAGAGTATTGGCTTAAATCCATTTTTTCGGCAGTTAATTCGCCGTTAATCCACTCGCTCATCGTATAATGATCAGCATCCTCTGAAGTACCGTGGGACGCTCTTACCACGATTGCCTGTATTTGGTAATTGTTTGTATATAAATTGCCGCCAAAATGAGCCTTTTGAGTGTCAAATTCAACACCATCTGCAATATCAATTTTCGCAAACTTACCCTTATCGTCCTTTGAATAATAATTATAATAAGGATTATATTCCGATGCTATTGCATTATGATCGTCATATATACGAATGGTTGCCACATCTGATGCAGAATTTTTTAGTTTTAAGAAAATATTATCATTTTTATTTCCTTCAATATCTTCATCAACATGATACTGATTGAGTTTTTTAATCAAGGCGTCTGTAGATGTAGCCATTAAGTTCTCCATGACTTGGAATTGATTATTGGGCTCAATATATTGTAGTTTGAAGCCACCAACAATAAAGATCTCTTTATCTTCAATGTTAGTAATCGGCACAGTCAATTGTTTGTCATAATATAATGGACCATCTATAAACTTGGTTGACATTGTAATATCATTTATTATTGCGTCGTCTGCATAAGCTGTATCTATTGGCGTATAGACACAGAACAGCTTTTTGAATTCGTCTCCAACAAGCAAAACATTGTCCTCGGATGGAACAGCGTGCATAAGATCAATGTATTTGTTATTTGCTGTAACCCAACCTTGCACTGCATCTGGATAAGACACTGGATATTTTTTGCTTGGTAATCCATCCGATGTTAAACCTGTCTGAGCCTCAGCAACTTCTTTGAGGTAATCATCGTATCTTTCAAATAGATCTTGTTCCATCCAGTCTTCCGTGTGATAGAAGCTCAAGTCCATAATTTCATTGCGCCCAAGATTGACTTCGCGAATGTCAAGATCGTCTGAACCTGTGACCACAAGTTTTGTCTTAATGTTGTCAGAACTGTAATTTACCTGACACTCGGAGGCTAGATTTGATTTACTTATGAAAACATCAGTCTCCCAACGAGTAGACGCTTCATTCTCCATTTCATCATCGTCTACCTCCTCGTAAACATCTACAGTACCATCAAGAGAGTTCCATACAAAGGTACAGCCAAACGTTTCAGAAACATCGTTCATAAGGAAATCATAAACGCTAATTCTGTCGTGACTAAATTGACGCTCCTTGTGCCATAAAGACTGATCAACATTTCCAATTCGCCACTCTGGAATATATTCAAAAATAAGATGCAGGAGAGATAGGCCTTTTCTATTTTCATTATACAACTGCACGTTAGGGAACGACTTAATATAAAGTTTGTCCGAAAGTTGTGCATATTCTTCATTGCTTTTTGCAAGCAACTCCGCATATTCGTTTTCGTTTGCTATTTGCACTTGTTCATAGGTATAAGAGTCTTTATCTGTATAATTTCTTTTATAATAGCTCTCGTATGCATTGAAGTCTCCGGATGCATATTTGTAAAAAGAGTCCCTGTCTGTACTATAATCTAGACCAAATTCTTTTTCATTGTATAGAACCTCAGCACTATCAACGTCACCCGTATTAATGCGAAAATTGGTTAAATATTTGTTTGATGCTGCATACTCAAGCGAAAATGCTGATACAGACTTTGTATCGCTATCTCCGCTTACATCTCCGATATCCTGAAGGCAGAACAAACCATATCCCTCAACTAAACAGTTTCTTGGGGCCTCAACCTTGTCATACAATGGGTGAACCTTAGTTTCGCCATCAATCATATCGACATAGGTTCTCTGTATTTCAAAAGATAATTCGCTATATTGGCGCCATTTTGAATTAAGAGCCACAGCTGTTGCAGGAAGCTGCCCAAGCACTTTGCGCGAAGTGTTGCACAAGAATATTCTCGGAGGAACTGGGTTTAATAGTCGGTCTCTTGGAATACTAAGTTTCATAAGACCACCACCTTACCACTCGCCTATTTTTCGTACTTCGCGCCATTCAATCGTCACAGTACAGTTGCCTTCAATCGTCAACTCGTTCCTACCATCACACATAGGCAACCAAGACCATTCTTCAAAATCATCTCCAAAAATTCGTCTTACACTAGAGCTGCTGATTATCTTATTTGCCCCATCAACCACGATTTTCTCGCTGGAATCGTTGTTTTTTACGATCATATGAACAAGCGTCGAAGCTTTGTTAAACAAGTCGTAGTGTTGATTTATGATTTTTACGCCAGTTGTTTGTAGCTTAGGGTCGGCAGTTGACGACTTGAACGTATACGGATCAATCCAACGGTATTTTTGATCTGACGTGTAGTAGTATACTGTCTTGTCTTTCATTTCATCTGTTTCTGAGTACGCATTATCTCTTGTTATTTTTGTCCAGCCATAATTTGGCTCAGTTGAGCCAGTGCAAAGAGCGGGCTCATCTGATTTCCAATAATAGGTTGTTCCATTATAATATACAGCATTTGGTATCATATCCGAATATAAGTTAAACGTTACACCAGATGAAACCGGAATAATTGCACCTTTTTGCTGAATTGTAATTCGTGGATATACGGGTTGATTATCGTCTGTGTCTATGTTAATGGTAATCTTGTTGTCTGTTACTGTCGGCGTCTTTGTGACAGTGTAAATGTCGGAAAATGCGAAGGGAGATACGCTGTCCCAAACTGCCGTTATCGCAATGGTACGATTGTTTGCAATCTTATAGGTCTGTAAATCTACAAATCCCCCAATACTGGCCCAAGTAACAACGTTGCTATCGTCATAATATGTTTCAAGAAGACAGGTTGTATCTCGCGACGTCAGCCACTTCAAAGTTGTGCGCACCTCATCTATTTCAAAATTACTTAAATCCTTCTTGAAAAATGTGAATTTTGGTGCAAACGTTTCTGTATATTTAAATCTATGAATTCTTTTATAACGACCATCATGTGACTCCGATGATATAGCATCTCTGTTTAAAAACGAAGGGGTTTCTCCGTTGTCACTATCCATAGCGACGCACATGATTAAGTCTGGTATATTTAGTTCGTTGCTAAATATGTTGTTATATTTAATGCGATGAGGATTAATCATAGATGATATTCCCTCCTAACTACTTCAATATTTTTGTTCATTTAAATCTTCTCCTTATAATTTAGCAATGGTGGGGATTGCTCCCCACCAAATGCTAAGTAATTGTTTGTTTATCGAGCTCCCTTGCCCTTTAAGGAATAGTTCATTTGTTTAATCAAATTGTTCATTTCTGTTTTTACAAACTGTTTCAGTTCTGGCAGGCTATCTTGAGATACATTATCACATCTCAGGAAGTTGTCTACATTAAGATTAAACTCGGGTTTATTAACTGCATTATTAATCATATTAACATTTACACCACTACCAAGATTCATAGCGTCTGGTGTAAATTGACTCCACTCCATAAGATTCTTTGTCATATCTGCCGGAATAACCCCTGAGCCTTTAGTCAGATACTCAAGACGTCCAGTGGCTGGGTTGGCGTGCATGATAAGCTCTGGACCAAACTCGTCAACAATTGCAAATTGGTCATCTGGCGTTCCAGTGGTACCCTTGGCGTAAGCATTTAATTTGCTATAGAATTCGCTCGTTAAAGCTCTTCCGTCATTTTTCGTACCAACTATGCGCCAACGACCATTTTTATGTCGAACAAACAAGCTCTTATTGACCATGGCAAGTGTTCCAGTGGCTGGATTAGTACCACATAATTTAATCAAATCAGACTCTTGTCCTACGGTAGCAGGATCTCCAGTAGCAACGTCATATGATTTGCCACCCATTTTAACGGTGAAGTCATCTGCTCCCCAACTAATCGCATTTAAACCACTAACAGAATATTGGCCAGACGGTAGCGTGCCAGATGTTTTATATGTGTATACTTTACCCTTGAGATCATTAATGCTTCCGCCTGCTTTAATTAATGCCTGCAGCAAAGGTAAGAAATTTGGATCTTGACCCCAACGAGCTTTATCTCCTTCGCTAAAGCCGGCCTTATCTACATAAGCCTGCGCGGCAATACGAGCATTTTCTCTCTTTTCTGCGGCGGTTTCTGTAATTTGGTACGGATTTTGGTACGGATCATAGATCAACTTATCAGCATCAGGGTCTTCGTAATATGGATGGTCCGCATCTTGAATCGGCGAACCAGAGCCACTTGGGTTAGAAGTTGGTGCGCCGACTGGATACGTAAGACTAGAACCAGTATCCCCTCCAGAGTTTCCGCCATCGCCATATCTATCTTCATAGTCTTGTATTTGAGAATAAAAATCCTCTATCTCTTGCGATGCCGCACCAACCTGAGAACTAATATTCGAAACGGCACCGCTGACAGACTCTACAACAGCAGACATTCTAGTTTCCGTATCTTGTATTTCAACATAAAGCTCAGACAATTTTGTTCCTGCGGTAGTAACATTGGTCTCTATGTCAGAAACGACCTGAGACATTATGCCCGCCACGTCTGTTTTAAATTTGCTTGCCGCATTTGTACCAGCGCCCCAAGGAGATTCCAAATTCTCAGTTCCAGTTGCATTGAACTGTGCAAAGTAACCATCCTCTTTAGTCCACTCATTCATTAGGTCAAGAGCGTCTTTGTCATAAGCTCCAACAGCTTCTTTTGCTTTAATCCACGGATTAGTAATTTCGGTGGTTAATGGCAGATTGGTTTCTTTGTATTTAGCAAGAACCGTGTCTGCATTATACATAACTGTCGTTGTTACACCAGCAAGAAACGCCTCCATGTCTGTTGTGGCTTGATCGAGACTTGTATGCAGGCCATCGACAAAACGCGTCATCGTTTCTTCATATGCAGCGGCCTCTTTTTCTAAAGCCTCATCTTGCGCACTTTGCGCATGATCATAATAAGTGTCGTTGAGAGACTCGCGAGCATCATACAGATCAGCTTCGAGTTTTCTACGCTCGGCTATATCTGATGCGTTTGTGCTACCAGACAAACTTGCTATACGACGTTCGATGGCTGCGATATCCTTGCTCTGTTTCTTGACATTTTTCTTGAAATCATAAAGATCTCTTTCTGCATCAAGTGCCTCTTTGACGCTATCAATATAATCGTTATAACTCTCTACGAGTGTCTGAGTATACTCTTCTACGGCATCAATTTGACTCTCGTACATGTCAACAACCGATTGTTCTGTGTCGCTAATCAACTTGGTATAATCGTATTGTTGCTCTATAATCTCTTGAACTTTGTCATAGTACTCTTGTTCAGAATGAATGCCCAGCTTTTCATAATATTCCTCATTACCAGCATAAGCATCTTCATACTTTTTGCGCTCCGCATTAACTTCGGCAAGTCCATTCTTATATATTTCAAGCTCTTGAATATATGTGCCGAGCACCGCAACGCCATCTTCGGTCCAGTTTCCTTGGTCATCAAACCAGTCTTCGGAACCGTTGGGCGCAATGAGATCACGAATTGTACTCAGTTTGTTTGTTAGATTATCAAGGCGTTTATTGAACTCCTCAAATTTGTAAGCGTCAATTTCGCCAATAGCGTCCTGCAGACTGACAATCGCCGCAGTAACATCATCGAGTTCGCCTTCAATATCATTTAGAATGTGTGCAGCTTCCCACCACTCATCACTACCTTCTTGCAATGTTGCAATGTGGGCTAAAGCAGCGGCCTTTTGTTGCTCTAATAATCCTTTTCTATCTTCTTCTAACTTAATTTGTTCCTCATAGTACGCAGCATCGGCCTTCTTGCCTTTACTTTCAAGCAAGTCGATATCGTTTTGGATTTGTTCATATTTTGCACGATTTGCCCGAATGCGATTTTCCCAGTAATCCATTTCGCGCTGGAATGCATCTTCTTCGTCGTCAGAAGAACTTGAACTAGACAATGATTGGTCAAGATCAGACAACGAGGACTGCGCAACAGCTTGAACTGCTGCAATCTGACTTTCCACACCAGAAATAAATGCGTCTGCATACTCTTGCGAAAGTTCTCCGGCAGCAACGCGTTGTGCCAACATTGCTTTTATTTGAGCCATTTGTGTAGCAACAAAGTTATCTCCGACCTTCGTAGCATATTCCATAACGGCAATTTGATCAATAATCGCCTGAGTGCTTCCATTTGTAGCCAATGCTAGGGCGTTATCTAGAATAGCGCTCTGTTGCTTAATAACAAGATCTTCGATCCGAGCCCTTGCAACATCTTGCAATGCCTGCTGATTGAGGCTCAAGTTACCATTTTCATCGACTAACAAGTCGAGATACTTTGGCTCAAGCTCTAGAAGCTGCTGCATGGTATCAACAGATAGATAACCATTCTCAGCATATTCTTTTTGCGCTTCGGTTAATGTGTCATAAACATTCTGAATATCATCAACGAATCCATGAGCCTCGTCTATGATTTTATTCTTCAGTTCTTGTATCGATAAGTCGACACCGTCGAGTTCAGATTCAATATCATTAATGGCGTGTGCAGTTTCCCACCATTCTTCACTACCGGCTTCTAAGGTGCCAAGATATTCTATTGACGCATCTCTTTGTTTTTCTAATAAGCCTTTTCTCTGATTTTCGAGCGCTATTTGCTCTTGATAATAACTTGATCCCGCACGTTTTCCTTTTGCTTCGAGTAAATCAATTTCGTTTTGGACCTGTTCATATTTAGATTGATTTGCTTGGATGCGATTCTCCCAGTAGTCTATTTGTTTTTGGAATGTATCGTCTTCGTCTGGACCAGACAATGATTTAGAAATATCCGCTAACGACGACTCGGTGACAGTTTTCACCGCCTCGATTTGACTCAAGGTGCGATATATAAACTCTTCACCCTCTGTGGCTGTGAGTTCCCCTGTGGCAACCCTTGCATTAATAGCGGCGGTAATACCTCGCATTTGAACAGATATCCAATCTTCTCCAACGGCGTTTGCAGTTTCCATAACCGCAATTTGCTCAATAATTGCCTGCTTTGAACCATCTGTAGCCAAAGCAAGAGCATTCTCAAGAATTGCGCTTTGTTGTTTAATTGCAAGGTCTTCAATACGAGCCTTTGCAATATCTTGCAGCACTTTCTCATTTAGACTCAGGTTGCCGTTCTCATCAACTAACAAATCAAGATATTTCGGTTCGAGTTCGAGCAAACTCTGCAGTGTGTCAACTGACAAATAACCGTTTTCAACATATTCTTGGTGTGATTCTGTGAGCGTATCATAAGCACTCTGAATATCGTCTACAAATCCATGAGAGCCTTCGATGATTGCGTTATTCAATTCTTGTATGGACAGAGTTACGCCATCAATTTCATTTTCAATATCATTGAAAGTGTGTGCGGCCTCCCACCACTCTTCAGAGCCCTTCTTGCCGGCCGCCTCAAGTGCTTTGAGTCTTAATTCTACCTGGTCTTGCTGTTGATTCAATAGATTTAGACGATCTTTTTCCAGCTTGATCTGTTCTTTATAGTAAGCTGCTCCTGCACGCTTGCCTTTCGCTTCAAGTAGATCAATTTCGTTTTGAACTTGCTCATATTTAGCCTGGTTCGCCTTAATGCGGTTCTCCCAGTAGTCCATCTCTTTTTGGAAGGCATCGTCTTCTGCATCTTCTTTTGTTGCGTTACCACCAGAAGCTTCATCGGAAGAATATTTAGCCTTGACATTATTTGATGTAAGTGCGTTCGCAATCCTTTGTTGGTCAAGCGCCTTGTTGAGGGCTTTTTCTGCATCTTCAACAGACACATTTACTTGTGCTCGCTTTCCTTCTCGACCCGCCGTAACCATGTTATATGCATCACTAGCACGGCCAAACATTCCGCTAAAGTTACCGTCTGTTACATCTCCGATTATAGAGCCAAGATATGCCCATGCGCCAGCAAGCCCGTCAGTAGCGGCAGTCATGGCTTCTTGAATTGGACCAGTCTCGTTAACTGCTTTTGCGTTATATTTTGCCTGCTCAAGATTTGTTTGTGCAGTCTGAACAGCCGCCGCCGCGTCCGTCTTAATTTTTTCAAGTCGTTGCTTGATTAATATTTCTTCGGCGTCTGCAGCCAATCTAATCGCACCTGTTTCATCAATTTCAACCAATTGAGCATAGTCATCTGTATATTTCATCAGATTCTCTAAAGTCTCAATAGATACAGAACCAGAGTATGCCTCCTCAGCACGCGCTTGCTCAAGCGTGTCTAAAGCGTCTACAACGCCGCCAACAGCTTTTGAAAATTCGCTAAACGTGTCAATAATTCCATCAATCTCTTCCTTTAGATTTGGGAACAGTTCGAGATTTTGTTCTCCCAGCAATTTGTTTTGTATCTCAATCACTTGCTGAGCGGTTTTAAGCCCAAATCCAGTTAAGAGTTTTTTGACATCAACCGTGCCGTTCTTGATTTGGTCATAAGATCCCTCAAGAAGAGTGGTGATGTCTTTGCGAGTTTGGTCGCTAGTATCATTGAATACCTGGCTAAGTTTTGTTTGAATGATTTTGCCTTCTTCGTCAAACAACTCGGCCAATCCAATATTGATACCATCAACTTTAAACATGCCGCCATCGACTAGAGACTCAAAAGTTTCCGCAGCTCTACTTACCTCCTTGATTTTTCCATCAATGGTAGCGTAGTTTGCCTCGGAGCCAAGCATCGTATAATAGTCTATCGCGTCCTGTGCTTCTACCCCTCTGGCCTTTAGGTCTTCTACTAAATCTGCGTTATGATTAATTATTTGCTCAATGGAATCGGCTGCGCTCTTGTCGCCCTTGGCCAAGGCATCAACATATTCATCGATTGCGGCCTTGGTTTCTGCAAACTCTTTTTTGGCGAGCACGCCTTTAACAGCATTAGATTTTGCCTTTTCGGAGCCACGAGCGATTGCGTATTTGCTTTCAAGCTCTGCCAAATAATCCAGTGCGGCGTCAGACTCTTCACTATCGCCGTATTCAACGCCATCAAGAGTCTCTGACAATTCTGCAATATATGCGTCTATCTTGTCTGCTTCTTTATCAAGTTTCTTTTGATATTTTTCTTGTTCTTTCAAAGACGATGCGTTATCAAACTTCTCTTTTAGTTTAACGTAGTCGGATATGTTTTTCTGAGCTTCTTCGCCTTCGTTTTTAAACAAATTGCTAAGATACGTACTGGTGATGCCGCCACCTAAGAACCACTCTGTTTCCCACCAATCTTTCTTGTTCTTGGTCTTATCAACAACTTTTGCAGCCTGACGGCCAACTCTGCCTGCGTTATTCTCTTCCTGATCTTCTAGCAGTTCTTTTCTTCTTTCGAGTTCATCGTTGGTCTTACGTAGTTTGTCAAGCTCTTCTTGCTCTTCGAATGTGAGTTTATCCTTCGCAAGAAGCTCCGCCATACGATCATTGGTTGTTTCGAGTTCAGAATTAATTGAGCTAAGTTCTGAACGAACGTCGGAAAGTTCGGATTTCAGGCCGTCGAGCTCTTCTTTGAGCTCTTTGGTGGTTTTATGAAAATGCGAGAACGTAGCAATAGCAATTCCTATTGCCGCGACGATGCCAGTGACTATCCATACCACAGGGCCAAGAGATATAATAAACGCTCCGGCAGCTTTAGCACCGGCCCAAAGCTTTGCTATCAACCCCTTCATTCCAAGTGTGAGCAACTCTGTCATTGTGAGCTCTGTAAGTTTTGCGGCAGTCAATTCGCCTGTTGCGATCTTGTTTTTTACATATTCCATTGATAACAATTTCATTATCAATAACTGTTTAAGTTTTGCCCCAACCTCCGCAAATGTTGCATCCTTACTAGCAGCAGTTGCCCACACGTCTTTCCATGTAGCTGCAACTTTACCGTCGGATGCCATTGTTGCTAAAACATCTGCATTGGCACTAGCATTAGTAGCCGCAGCATCTCTAGTCTCAGCTCCAACCTTTGCATTCTCGGCACTAGCAGCCTGAATGGTTGTTGCATTCTTCTGTTTCAAAGCAGCGTCTGCTTGTGAAACTTTTGCATTGTAGTCATTTAACGCCTGTTCGCCTTCTTTTATTTCTTGCGTCCACTGTTTAATTTTGGGGTCTTCTTGAATTTGGGCAAAAGACATGCCTTCGTTTTCGAGTTTCTTTGCTCGTTTTGTAATAGCACCCTTTTTGCCGCCAACTGATTTCTTAATTTTATTTGGGTCAAACGACTCATCGATGCCATCAAGTACGGCTTCCGAAGATGATTCTTGGATTTTGGCCTTCAAGATAGCTACCCTTTCTTCGGCATCTCTTCTGTTTTGTGCGGTCTTTTTATTACCGCGTTGTGTGTCTACTTGAGTTGCCTTAGCCAGGTCTTGCTCGGCTTTGGCGAGTTGGTTTTTAAGCGCTTCAACGCCGTCTTCTGCTGGCTTAAAGAAATTGCTCAAAACACCGTGCTTCTTTTCAAGGTATGTAAAGAAGCCAACGAGGGCAACGTTAAGTGGACCAATGGCATCAACGATTTTAATAAGTTGAGTGGCCAATTCTACGAAGCCCTTAACCACATCACTATCAAGCGTGTCGCTCCACATTGCTTGCATAGCGTTGTTGAATTGGTCAATTTTACCTTGAATAGAGTCAAGGTAACGTTCGTTTTCTTGCAATGCTGAGCCTGCACTGTTAGCGGAGGTTTCGATTGCTTCTTCTACTGTGTCGAAGTTTTGGATAAGGGCGGAAAGAACGTTGGCTTGGCGTTTACCTCCCATCAGTTCCAATGCGGATGCACGTTGGATATCATTCATATCTTCCCATGCTTCTGCCATTTCTCTAAGAATCTGTGTAGAATTCTTAAATGTGTTGGCATCAAGCATTATATCGACCTTGCCGCCAGTTAATGCTAAAAGTTTCGCTTGGAGAGCGGATGTAGTTGTAGCCATATCGGTTACATCTTCACCCATTTCTTCTAGTTCTGTTTTGGAACCTCTAAGACGAAGTGTCAAAGTTTTAAGCGCGGTTCCTACACTTGAAGGGTCATTAACGACCTCATTCTTTTATATTTAGTAAGTTCGCAAGGCTTACTGTGTATCGTTATTTATTTTATGTATAATATTTTTCAATAAAATCATCCCACTGTTCTTTAGTGTTATTTCCATATCCGTATAGTTTGTGAAACTCTTTATGAACTTCTTCTCTAATGCATATGTATTGCCCATATGATTCTTGAATGTCTAAAAATGCATCCATAAATTCATCTAATTGTTCTTGAGTATATTGGGATATATCTTCATATATGGGGAATTCCAACATCTCAATGGTTTCATTAAATAACAAATTAAACCCTCTAATATGATGAACCCTAACATTACTTCTTTTACCGGTAATAGCGCACACATAATCACATTGTTGACGAATAGAATCTCTCCACGGAACAAGTCTTTGTCTCACATAGTTAACAAGATTTTTATAATTATTAATTTCCGTAGGACGATGCAGGTCTAGAACCAATAAACGCTGTGCTATACCACTAACAGTTCTGTTCAATTCTTTACCCAACTCGTCATTACTTTTTGTTAAATAATTTGATTTTAAGTACTCGATCTCTTCGTTAGAATACAAATGAGTCAAATAAAAATAACTTTGAATTCCCTGAGTTCGTGCTTGTCCTAATATTGATGAACGAGTTCTATTTGGTAATAATTGCATTACTTCCTTCATTGGTTTGATAGAGTAATTATCAATTAATATGGTAATCTCATCATCCGTCCACTCTCTACTAGAGGTAAGACCTGTATAAATCGCCCGTCGTTTTATTTCATCAACCGTTTTATGCGATGTAAACAGAGATGTCATTTCTTTGTATGAAACTTTTCCGAAATTTGCAATCAAAATTTCGGTATCTTCGTCGCTCCAAAACATTCCTTTTCGTTTGCACTCGTTGGAGCAATAATGTCTGTGATTTTTAACAACCTCAGACTCTTTACGTTCAAACAGTTTTCCACAATAATCACAAACACATTCTATTTTCTTTTCTGTTGATTTAATCCGACATTCTACACTACAAAACATATGCCCTAAATAAGTTTGTCTAAATTTAGTTCCGCATACTGGACAGTTAAGCGTTTTCAATTTTCCATATTCTCGTCTAAAAGTATCGTAGCAAACTCTGCTACAAAAAGTAGTATTTTCATAATAACTTTCAAATTCACAACCACATAATTTACACTTATGCACATACTTGGCCATATTTATCACCTATATATTATCCTTTACTTAAATTATTTTTGAGCATAAAAAATCGCCAGCAATCTAAATAACTCTGACGTTTTTGTATACTTATATGTAGTTACACCATCAATCACTTTTACAAAAGATGGGTTAATTCCGTTTTGCAATAAGAACTCCTTTTCTGGAGTATATTGCGTAGAATATTCTTTATCAAATTTTTTCATATTTCTCCTCTTTTATATAACAACACACCTTACAAATTTCTTGTAAGAATAGACTATATCTTCATCTTCAGCATTACCTGCTAAGAGTACACCTTTTCCATTTAAGGGATTTTCACCCACACCATTTGCGATTGTGCCGTACTTCTAATGATTTGGATATTCGAGATCATCTCTTATTTTATAATCAATAAATATTGATGTTTCCAAATCCCGTCAAGGGAATAGTCGTTGAACGTTCTCCGTATATTTCTACTTAGGAGCTTCGCTGCTAGTTACCCAATTCTTATGTTGTCAAACCTTCATATCATAGTTTCCTTGATATTGTGGTATAAGACTCTAAGGATTTTCCAGCAATTAAGTGTATTCAAATTATATGTTTCCATATAAACAGCCAATTTTACATAGCTGCTGTAATTAAACCAATAGATTCATCTAACGAGTTGCCGCCTTCGCTCAAAGCACTCGCAGAAAGTCTTAATGCTTCACCAATGCCTTGCGAAGTTATTGCAAACCGGTTACCAACCTCGTTGAATCTGTCAACAATTTCCATAGCCTCAGCTGCTTCCAACTTAAAGCCCTTCATTGTACTGATAATACTATCCGCAGCATCCTCAGTACTTGCAATATTATCACCAACATTCTTATAGACAATGGCGGCCTCAGCCATCTCAGTAGCCTCTGAAATGGTGTAACCAAGCTTCGCGAATGTTGCCGTCGCTTCGGTTACTGCAGAAATCGTAGCACCAAGCCTAGCACCAGTCTTTGCCGCAGTATCTAAGAATTTGTCGTAAGTCTCTTCTGTTTCGTCTGTTACTTTCTTGAGCTCTGTCAATGCAAGGTCAATCTCTCTTACATACTGAATACCCTGCCTCAACATCTCTATCGCTTTATAAACGCTTCCACCACCAATAACGAACGAAAGCAGCTCTTTTGCTTTAACTTTGATCCCCTTGAATATCTGCTGAATCAAAGTGCCAGTTTCTTTTGTAGCAGTACGATACTGATACATCATATTTCTACCCTGTCCAAGAGCCATAGTCATTTCTTCAACTGCGCCCTTAGAGTTAGTAACAGTATAGTACATTTTTGTGTGGTCGTCGTTCCAACCCTTGATTTCCATTCTGCCTTGCGCTGTAGCTTTAGCATGCGCAATCATTTCGTTTTCAAGATTTGCCAGTTGATCGGCAGATAATTCTACGGGGTCAAATCCCTGCTCTGCGGACATCTGGGCCATCTTTTGTTCTTCATCTATTACTGCCTTAATACCTCTACGAGTACGCTCTGCTTCAACCGATGCCTTTTGGAAGTTTTTGACCAAAGCTGGATCTTTTGCTGCCGCTGGATCGTTTGCAAATTGATCTCTTAAATCAACAACTTCCTGAACTTTGGCCTTATAGGTATCAATTTTAGCTAAAACCTCAGGATTAGTCACTCCAAGTGCATCAATCTCGCCCTGTAGATTATCACGCTTACGTACCGCAGAATTCGCCGTTGTCTTACCATAATCACGATATGGCTTCTCTTCCTTATTACGAGCTTTATCGGCCGCCTTAGCTTCCTTGTCCGCTATCTCTCGCTGCCATTTGTCGTAATATTTCATGAAATCTTCGAGAGTTAAAGTCGCCTGGGCAATTTTATTAGATAACAAATCACCATATGTTGTATTTAACTTCTCGTCAACTTCATTTATGTCGGCAGTTATTCTATTAATGCTTTCTCTGTCTTTTTCTGGGTCTAGGCCTACGAGCTCTTTTTGATACTTTCCTCTTCTATTAATAAGCGCGATATATTCTTTATACGTATCATTGACTTTCTTTTGAGCAGCAGCCTCTTCTTCTAATCGCTTCTTATCTGAAATTGCACCAGCCTTTGAAGCCATTAGCAATCTAGCTTCATCATCTGGACCAGTAAAGTCTTCAAGATCAAAATGTTCTTGGACGTCTTTACGAGATAAGAAATCACCATACCTCTGATTGATTTCATTGTCGATTTTGTCATATAGCTCTTTTAATGGGGCAAGTTGATCTCTATTCTTTTCAGGATCTAATCCAACCATCTTGGATTCAATCGCATCACGCTTAGCGATTAAAGCAATGTATTCTTCATACTCTTTATTTAACGCCTTTTGTCTTTCTTCTTCAGCCTTCTTGTCCTGCGTCGCCAGCTTAGCCAAAGCGCGCGCTTCTTTCATTCCCTCAAGATATTTCTTGAGATCTTCGTGTTTTGTAATTTTAGTAACGGATTTAGCTAACTCATCTGCCTTCTTTTTTAAATCACCTACATAAATACCTGCACGCTTCCACTCATTTATCTGTGCTTTGAGTTGGTCTGCTCGATACTGGTTTCCGCTACTTACAGAGTGAGACTCTAGCTGTGTAGGTGCGTATTCAGCATTTTTACTTGCGTTGATAAAATCACGCGCGTCCTGCGTTAATTCAGCAATTCTACGCTTAATAGCAAGGAAGTCCTTCTCTGGAAGAATAATGCGCTCACCGGCAGAATCTACTTGGTCAAGCTTAGCAACTTCATCCTTAATCGCTTGTATTCTTCTATTTGCCTCTTCTTCGTAGTCGGTTCCAGCTAACGATCTATTAGAGTTTGGATCTAATACTGCCGATAACGAGCTGACGGTCTTATTCTTTTGTGCTATAAGTTGGTCTTGTCTATTAATCGCCTGTAACGTTGCTTTTTCAAAATCGGCAATGCCGGCAGTTGCTTTTCTTGAGCTTAGGACTAGCCTGTTGACGCCTTCTTCAGCTTCTTGAGCTGCTTTGTCTATCTTAAATGTTTCTGTAATAGTTTCTTTTGTGGCTTTCTTGTAATAAGATATAGTGGCTCCAAGTGGGTTTCCGTGCGCATCAGTATTAACAGACACTTTAGACAGGTCATATCCATTTTCGGCCTTTCGCTGTTCTGCAAAAGCCTCCATCTCGTCATAGAGTCGCTCGTAATCACGAGTAGAAAAACTCATGCTCTCTGCTGCACTCTTTGCCTCTTCAGAAATAACCCTATTTGTATTTTTAGCGGCCTCGCCAACATCCTCTATAGCGTCAGCTTCAGTCTCCAATCCTTCAACGGACGGAGTAACGCTCGCCGCAACTTCTTTGTTGGCCTTAACAATTTTTTTCTTTTTACCGGCAGCTTTATCAGCCGCATCGCCAACCTTATCAAATCCCTTAACTTCCTCTGGCCCATTCAGCCATTCATCGACCTCATCAGGAGTCATATCTACAAGGCCATCGGACGGGAACATTGTCGTCTGCGTGCCTTGAACTTCCTCTTTTATCTTCTTTTGTGACTTTGCAACTTTTTCATTCGCATTAGCAAGTTTGTTCTTTGCGTCGACTTCTGCCTCAACTGCGGGCAGCATAGACATCTGACCAGAATCAGTTTCATGAGATTTTGGAGCAGATTCAACATAGGACTCGCCGTCCAAATAAGCCTGTGTGATTGCTTGTATTCTTGCTTCCTGCTTAATGAACTGAGAGGACAACGAATCTAAAACCTTCTCGTGTTCTGCTACTGCATCCTTATATGACTGTAGGTTTTGCTGAACAAACTCATAATTATCTGCCAATTTGCCCATTGTATCTTCTGAAATACCCTCAGCTTTTGGAAGTTCGCCAGTCAACTGTCTAAACGCAGATGCAATTTTTGCAACATCATCTCTCCAGCCAAATCCCTTTATCAATGTCTCCATAGACAGGGCATCTTCTAGTTGATTCTGATCCTGCCCTTCATATTGATTTGAAAGCTTTTTAATTTGCGCTTTAGCATTTTCAATAATTCTCTGTTCTTCCCATATTTTTTTCTGAAGGTCATTGAATGCGGTAAACTCTTTTGTACCAGTATCAAGAACTGCGTCATTCGCTCTGTGTATTTTGGACGGATCGAACACATTAATCTGGGCTCCGTCCATTACAGCATCATAACCAATATGAGAAAAAATTTCTCCAACCGTAGTTTTGCTCTCGTATGCAATATCTTTAATTGCGGTAACAACGTCGCCGTCAAGCAGTTTAGATAACATGTGGTTCTTAAAGCCATCAGCTCTATCTGCCAAGAATTTATCAATGATTGATGCTGCTTGATCCGATGTTAACTCGTCTCTGACGTTGAACGGGTTTTGTGCGTTTGCATACCATTGTGTCTGATGCCTACCATATTCAGAGGAGTTAAACTCGCCATTTTGTCTTAAAGCAAGATAATTTCCCTGACCGAGCGCCTGGCCCTGATTAGACCCAACTTTTGATGGATCGAACTCGTCAAACACACTAGGAGAGTTGTGAAACAGGCGTATAATCTGACCTTGCTCATTAAGAAGTTTGGTCCCCTGCATGAGCTTATTATTTACCTCATCAAGTGATTTGCCATAATTATCAACAAGCTGAACTACTTCTTGTGTTTGTTTTGCCCGTTTCTCATTCTGTTCCTCTATCTGTTTTGCAGCTTTCAGCTCTTCTTCAACCTCAGCAGACACTGCAGCTTCCAATTCCGCATGAAAAGCCTCCTCTGCGGCTCTTTCAGCTTCTTCGCGTTCTTTTGCTAATCTTGCTTCTTCAGCGCGACGAGCTTCCTCGTGAAGTCTTGCTTTTTCTGCTGCCGCTTCTGCCTCGATTCTTGCCTTTTCTTCTGCGGCACGAACAACAGAATCATCGCTGTCTTCTGCCGCCTGAAGTTTTTTATAAGCTTCTGCTTGCGTGTCAGCCGCATCATTGTATGCTTTTGTTGCAGCAGCATGCTCTTCGGCCAGTTTTCGCCTCTGCTCCATTAAGCCATTGGGATCATCATTGTTAGACTGCTCAAGATCAAAATCTTTGTAATATCTTAAAGTCTGTTCTGTATCGCGACGGAGCCGCGTAAAAATTCCATTTAATAATCCGTTCAACTCAACGTTTGTGTGCTTTGAATAATCAATTAAAGCATTCTTATAGGTGTTAAACAGAGAAACATCTTCGACACTCTCTGAGCCATATAACGCACCCTTATCTATTAACCCCTGAATAATCTCTCTAACTTCATGTATATTTTTATGATGGTCGCTCTTTTTCTTTATGTTTTGCTTGAAAGTTGGTAATAGTGTTTCTGCGGCTTCGGCTGCCACCTTATGCTTTTCACCATAATCAATCAGCCCAGCGCGTTTAATTTGCGTGTTCAATTTTCTTTCTGCTTCGTATATCTCATGCAACTTATCGTTTGCCTCTTCAAAAGCCTTAGACGCGGCCTCGGCATCTCTTTTAAGTTGCTGTAACGCACTATTGCCAGTCTCCACAACGGCCGGTGCTTCTACCTTCGGTTTTCTGGTACGTGGCTTTCTTGCTGGAGGAAGCTCTCCTTCTTCGATTGGACCAACCTTTTCTTCTAGAATTCGATTTCTCTCTCTGAGCTCTTTGTTTTCTTTTCTGATCTTTTCAGTATTTGTATCTCGCTGTTTGCCAACCTTTTCTTCGCCCTTCTCCATCTGCTCGATTAAGCTGACGCTAGTGCGAAGCTCTTTAACGTCGCCCAGGTACACATGAGGCAATTCAATTGACATGCCGGAAGTCTGATCTAATATTCTTTGTATTTCTTTCAGTCCGTCCACAATAGCCAACTGTGCCTGCGCATTAGCTTTAATACTTGCCTGGCTGGTAAGCTTCGGTTTCTGGTCTTGCAATCTAGATAACTTAGCCGCATACTTTGTATGCAGAGTCAACATATCTTTAAATTGTTTTTCTGTTGCCGAAGAATCAAACTCAATAGCATTGTCTACCTTAAACTTTTCAAAAACTTCATTTATCCTCTTTTGAAAGTCCGCAGAATCTATATCGATATCGGAAAAATCAATACTAAGACCGCTAATCGATATCTTTGGATTTGTGA
>JAEIGA010003375.1_pt1 | contig 25046 bp, 60 predicted proteins | sample 9270691 | NCBI WGS metagenome assembly JAEIGA01 (sample SAMN17057246, study PRJNA624740) | gut metagenome | biome: biome; isolation source: fecal sample | host: Bos grunniens | place: China: Xizang | collected 2019
AGACTATGTATGTCTTCACAAGGCGATATATGGCAAAAGAAATCAGGTAAAGAATACTTTGCACATGAACTTGACTTCGATGTCAAAGAGCCTCCTAAACCCAAATATAACCCCGACTACTGGACTCGCCTTGAGCATCAGTACGCAGGAATGGCAATGCAAGGGTTAATGAGCTATGTTGAACAAATTACTCCAAAAGAGGGTCGCTCATTTTGTGATGAAATTGTTGATATTTCATTCAAAGTTGCCCACGCCCTCGTAGAAAAGATGAAGGAGGAAAGGAAATGACATTCGGACAGTTTATAAAGTGAGGTGATATGGATAAACAGAGTGCAATAGAATTGCTTTGCTCACAAGAGCAGCTTCACAATGAGCAAATCTTTGAAATGAAAAGACAACAAGTCTTCGAGAATCAGATTTGGCAGATGTTAGGAAGTCTTAACATAGTACCTTTCAAAGATGGCAATCAATGGTGTTGCTTGTATGGGAAGGACATTATGAGTGGCATTGTAGGATTTGGAGATACACCATATCTTGCTGCGGTAGATTTGTATAATATTCTCAATGGTCAATAGGTTGTTGTTTATAAAGTAAGATAGGTATGGAAAATATTGGAATGTTCGGACAACAAGGATGGATTTGTCCTAAATGTGGAAGAGTGTTCAGTCCTTTCACAATGATGTGTCCTTACTGTAAAAAAGAAGATACCACCAATCTTCCTGATAGTGTTCCTCTAAGTGGAGGTGGATTTCAAAGGGAAATGTAATTATGGAAACTAACTTCAATTTCAATAGCCAAGTCTGCACCTCAATCGAACAAAGTAAAAGATTGTTGGCATTAGGCCTCAAGAAGGAGACTGCGGATTGTTGCTATTACTACTACGATGGCGAGTATCTAATAGCATTTGCCGAAGATGCAAAATATGAATCTGACATTCCTGCATGGTCTCTGCATAGGTTGATTGAGATGATGCCGAGTAAAGTCGAATTTCCACTAAGTGGAATGCCTAAAGACTTTCACTTTGAAATACATAATGGTTTAGTGCGTTACTACAATGGTTATGTATGCTGCGTAATGGAGGGTGGCGGTTATTATAAAGGTATTATTGACTGCATCGAATGGCTAATCAAGGAAGGGTATTTTAACAAGGAGTATTTGGAGGAATAGTATGACACGACACATGATTTATAATTTATGCGTTCTAGGATTACAGCTAGGATTTGCACTTCTGTTTAATGCACTAGATATGCCAAGATGCACACTCATAGCAAATCTCATAGGAATGAATTTGATTGTCCTAGCTTTAACAAGTATGGCCATTCCTAAATGTAGAGAATGGTTGACGAAACCACTGAAGAAGGAATAGTATGAATCTTTGGATAGCAAGAGATAAGAAAGGAGATAGGCTTACACTACATAGCGAATCTCCGATATGGTTTGAGGATTTTAGGGTTTGGGGCAAGGGATATATGGCCGACTTGCCAAGAAGAGAATATCCCGAAGTGACCTTCGAGAACAGCCCGATGGAAGTGGAACTTGTAATAAAGAACGGACAAGCATGAAAGAACTTAATAACAAAAAAGTGTATCAATGCGAATATTGCACAAGGGTTTCTCTTAGCAAGGGAGGTATTAAAACACACGAGTATTATTGCAAACACAATCCTAATAAGCAAACTCCTTGTGCAAGTTGCAAGCATTTAATAAAAACCGTCAGGGAGATAGAAGGACTTACGAGTCGTTGTCACGGATGCCCTCATTGGTATATGGAGTGGGATAATGGCTATACCGAATGCACAATAGATGAGGATAAGTGTCCTTACACACCAAGAGAGGTCACATTCACTTGCGAGGTAACAGGAAAGAAAATGTACTACGCTCATAAACTTAGAGCCATGAGAAAAGAGGTTAAGGAAGCTATACTAAGGCGTTGCGATTGTCCTATGCCTTGTGAATGCGATTCGTTTGAATACATAAGTGGAACTTAAATTGATTGAGAAATGGAGTATTCAGTAGGACAAAAAGTAAAAATCCGCTCTTTAGAGTGGTATCGAGATAATGTCAATAGATACGGAATCATTGAGTGCGGTAAATATGAGTTCTTTGAACCTATGAATGAATATTGTGGTAAAGTAGTAACCATTAAAAGAATTGATGATGACAACTATCGTATTGATGCTGACAAAGGTGCTTTTTGCTGGACAGACGAAATGATTGAAGGACTTGTGGAAGAGGAAGTTGATTTGATTCCCAAGTTTGGAGAATATAGTGATAATGAACCTTTAGATATACCAACAATGACGACTGAGTTCGTCAAAGAGCATGGACTTCCTTGCCCTGATGGCTATGAGTTCAAAGACGAGAACGGCAATGTAATCAACGCAACGAAGATAGTCTTGGAGAAGAAGAAAAAGGAGTATCCGAAGACTTATGAGGAGTGTTGCGAGTTACTTTCTTTAGGTGAAGATGGTAGACTATACACAAAAGGGTATAAAGCAAGTCTTATACAAAATTTCCAAAAACTCCTCATCTGTCGTGATGCCTATTGGAAGATAGCAGGAGAGGAAATGGGATTGGGAAAACCTTGGGAGCCTGATTGGAATAATATTTCGGATAAGTATTGTATATATTTTGTCAGTGGATATGCATGGTCAAAAGAATGTCAAACAAGACAATGCCCTTTTGCTTTCCCGACACCCGAAATGCGAGATGCCTTCAAGGAAAACTTTGACCCTGATATTGAAAATTGTAAGGAGTTATTGTAATATGGCACTAACGAGAGAACAAATTGAATATGGAGCAATCCGAAGATTCTTTTCTGGAAGAAAAAGTAGTTATCGAAAATACCTTAAAAAGTGTATGAATAAGTGGCTTCGTAATAAAGCAAAGGAGATAAATCTTGATGATGAAAACATTCCTATTAAAAAGGAATATAAAGGTTGGGAGTTTTAACTATGGCAACGCTAACAAAGAAAGACTTGCTTGAGGCTATCGAGGATATGCCGATGGATGCAGAGATAGTTCCGCACGAAAAATCAAACGAACACAAGGATGCTAAACCTTATGTGTCTTATGACCGCACAAAAAATCAAATAATATTATTCGTTTATTATCATTTAAGTCATGTTTAAGAAAGGAGATAAAGTAATGATTGTGAGTTGCGAGATGAACCCACAATATGTCGGCAAGATTGGCAAGGTAGAGAGTGTGCTCGGAACTGATGACAACGCTCTTATCAAAGTGTCTTGCAAAGGGAAGATGATTCCCGATTATGCTACTGAGGATTGTCTTAAAAGAATAGATGATTAGGTATGGACGATAGTGAGAAAGATGAGATAATTACTATTCACATAGATACTCCAGAAGGGAAGACGGTAAGCAAGATAGATGTTCCTTTATCTGAACTTGTAAAATGTTATATGAATGTCCATTATCCATTACAAAGTCACAAATATTATAATTGATATGCTAACAGAAAAAGACTACTGCGATGAAACAATACACAGATAAAGGCCAAACCGCCAAACTCATAGAGTTGGGGTTTCCGAAGCCACAATCAATAGTTGATGTGGACGTTGACTATTCAATTCGTGACCACACTATTTATAATGCTTATTCCATCGGAGAGCTGATTGAGTTCTTGTGCCCTCATTTTCAAACCACTAATTACAAGTTAACTTTACAGAAGGTACAGGAATTGTCTTGGGATGTAGAGGTTGAGGATGTAAACTACAATGACCTTGATTATCAAGTAAAGGAAGAACTTATTGATGCACTATTTTGTGCTTGTGTAACACTTAAAGAGGAAGGTGTGATATGACAGACTTAGAAAAGCAAGCCTATAAAATGGGCTATAAGAAAGCGATAGACCACGCTTGTGAGCAGTTAAAAAATGTAACAGTCACATACAATAAAAGATTCTTTGGGAAATGTGAAGAAAGAGCATTCGACGATGCTTTCATAAAAGAATTTCGTGAATCATTTAAAATTTAAGAAAATGAAACCGATAAAGGCAAGGATTAATTCAACTGGCGAGGTCGTAGATGTAAGACCATATCAAACGGAGAAGTACGATTTTATGGTTTGTCGTAGTGGTGGTATAATGGGTGAGTTGTATAAGCGTAGCGAACTGACCATCATTGGGGATAATGAACTTGATTTTGTTTCCCTCGTCGAGCAAATGAGAAAAGCGCAGAAACGGCAAGAGTACACTGATTCCACATTGGATATAGAAGCGATGCACGAATGTCGCAAACTTACCAAACAAAGGGAATCCGAGGTTGACGAATACTTAAAGAAGATGGAGGAATAGATGGGATATCGCAACAACGGATGGCCGAAGAAAGAGATTGATAGAATGGACATGATGCACATTCTTGGATTGGTCTACGCCAAGACGGCAGCAGGATTTGGGAGAGTAGGACTATGCCGATTCATCCGAAAGGAAGCCAAGCCTGCGATACAACGAAAGTACACCTTTGTTGCAAGAGCAATGATAAAGAGTGGACTTCTGATTCAGCAGGGTTGCCAAGGAAAGTGCGTCAAGTATCGATGGAATATGAAGGACTTCGGCCCCGTTTCACTCCTCATCGCTGACATGATGATTGCTGAAACGGAAAATCAAATCAGAATAGCAGCGAGAGAAAAGCATGCTAGAAAATTAAGAATGAATAAAACTGAAGAATATGACACTAGTATCAATTAGCATTATTGCAGCTACTGCAATTTACTTGGCTTATAACGCCATTTGCTTGGCATTATTTGGTATTCCAGAGTCTCTGAGCAATACCTACTACCTATGGAAAGAAAGATGCAACAAAGGCTATCTTTTCTGCCTTATGATGTATGCGGTGGTGGCATTCATGATGCCTGCTTGGCTGACATTATCGGAAGGGTCAACCTTTCAGTTCTTGGCTTTCCTTGCACCAATGTCGATAGCTTTTGTAGGTACAGCTCCGAAGTTCAAGGATGACAAGTTAGAGGGTAACGTACATTCAGTATCAGCAATAATAGCAGCAGCTTGTTCGTTGGCATGGGTGGCTCTCGTTACTCCTTATTGGTGGACTATCCTGATATGGTTCGGATACCTCGCAATGATTTCCATCTTCACAAGCTCATACAAGACTGCATATGTCTACTGGCTAGAGCAGGTGGCATTCGGAGCAACATTCACATCAGCAATAATCTATAGCTTGTAAAGACAATGACTGAGCTGATGCAGCAATGCTTAATGCTTCCGACCGATGAAAAACAAGCTCTGATATCCTTTCTCAGCAGTTCTCTAGATAAAGAGCAAGAGGATTCAGCAAGCAGATTCTTTGCATTGTACAAGGTTGCAACAAGCATAGTGGGGGATGGCATACTGACTGACTCAAGGATGAGGGAGCTTGTTATAGGAAGGATGCTGATTGTTTATCAGATGAGGCAAGAGGGCTATACACTACATACGATAGGAAGACACATGAGGAGAAACCACTCATCCGTTTATAACTTGGAAAAGAGGATGGAAGATGTGCTTAATTATCCCAAGCTCTTCCCATCAGAATTACAACGATGGAATAAATTTCAAGATATACTCAAGAACTTTTATGAAAAGAACGCATGAGGTCAGATGGTATGAGTATAATCTGACAAAAGAGAAATTCCGTAAATTTTTTACGGAATGGGGCGCAATGATATTTGCAGCCTACCTAGAAGCCTATGAAGATGTTACACCTAAGATACACAAACTATGACTAAAGAAGAACTAGAAGCAATCCATAAGGATATAGATGCGTCTTCAATTCCTGAAGAAATGAAGCTGATGTATTTGATGGCAAATGCCACGCAGAGCGTTGTCCTTCATATCTACGATAGAATCAAGCTAGCCTATCTAAGACATGGATACAATACAACCGATAATCCTCTCCTCAGAGGCGTGAACGAATACTGCAAGACAGTGAAGAGGGCGAGTGTACTCTTTGAGGATAAGATACAACCTCAGATAGATAACGCTACATGGGGCGTGGGACTCGATGAGAACGAGGAGGGAAATATCTTGGCATTTGATGGATTTAACGCAAAGTCAAATGAGTTTGTCAGGCTGCTCCAGAACTATATGAACGCAGCAGACGCAGAGAAGATGTACAAGGCGGTATTTACGACGATGCGCAAGAACGCAGCTCCTAATCCGCTCTTTGAGAATAAGGTTATTTCACACTTTAAAATGAAGATGTAATGGAAACTCCGAAACACTATCAGATGAAGATTACTCCAGTGGAGTATATCGCAGCCAACAACCTCGACTTCTTTGAGGGCAATGTGGTAAAATACATATCAAGGCATAAAGAGAAGGATGGGGCGAAGGATATTCGCAAGATTATAGACTACTGCCGCATGATTCTGAAAAACGTATATAACGAAGAATGGAATGATAGCAGTAAGTGATTTGAGAATAGGAAACTGGGTGCATGATTCGGAATGCACTCGGTATCCTATGTATGTTATGGGCATAGGAGAGGACTATGTGTACTTGAACTTTGATGGTAATGAAGGGGATGTCTGGGAATGTAAGCCAGATGAGTTGCAAGGCATTCCTGTAACGATTGAGTTGCTGAAGAAGATTGGCTTCAAGGAAGATACTACGGCAGGAGAACCGTGGAAGTTTTGGCGTTATTGGGATAAGAATGATAGGTACAAACTTGATGTTTACCCCGATGAGTTATATTGCAATAGCGATAGAAAGTTCGGTTTGCATGTTGACAACGGTGTGTTTGACTCAATCGGAAGCGGAGAGTTTACCTATTTGCACGAATTGCAGAACCTCGTATCTGCAATAGCCAAGGAAGAATTGGAGGTAAAACCATGGTAGTAAGAATACAAGACATCTTGTTCGAGACTATGGCAGATGGGGAAGGACTCCGCACATCAATTTATTTCCAAGGCTGTCGGCACTATTGCAAAGGATGTCACAATCCTCAGACTTGGGATATGAATGGTGGCTATGAGGTCACGATAGACTATCTGCTAGACCTTGTGAAAGATGACGAGTTCGCAGATGTCACCTTTAGCGGTGGAGACCCACTCTACCAATGTGATGCGGTAACCGAACTTGCGAGGAGAATCAAGGAGGAGACTAACAAGACCATTTGGTGCTATACTGGCTTTACCTATGAAGAGATACTTGATAATGCTTGGCTCAGTCAGATACTCCCTTACATAGATGTGCTTGTGGATGGTCAGTTCATCGAGGAATTAAAAACAACTGAGCTGCCGTTCAGAGGTAGTTCAAATCAGAGAATTATTAAACTTAAATAGAATTACAATGCAGTTAAATCAGTATCAGGAAAAGGCGATGACCACTTGTATGCCGTCATCAGAGAATATCAGTTACATGCTTCTTAATCTCGTTGGAGAGGTGGGAGAGTTTGCGAGTAAGATAGCCAAACATATAAGGAAAGGGAATATGACCATCGGAGGCAAATGTCTGCCTAATGGTCTACATACGAAGCTAGAGGGGGAAGAATGGCTAAAAGCGGATGTAGAACTGATGAAAGAAGCAGGTGACATTCTTTGGCAACTCGCAGGTCTTTGCTCAGTAATGGGATGGAAACTTGAAGATGTAGGGCAAGGTAATCTTGACAAGCTCGCAGCTCGCAAGGCCGTAGGTACTATTGACGGGAAAGGGGATGGAATCATAAGAGAGAAGTAGATATGTTAAAGATAACCAATGTAAAGGTCTATGACCTCAAAGAATGCGTGATAGCAAGTCGTAACGCAATGCGACTTACTCCGCCAGAATATACAGACGAAGAATTTGAGAAGTCTCTTCCAAGGGCAATTCAACTAGCTAAATGTGGTGGCGGGTCGGGTCACTCTAATTTTAGAAAGGGTATCCGAGTTTCGTTTGACATTAAGTATCCGCAATACTTTACGCCTGAACTTCAAAGATATGGCTTCCTTGATATTGTGACTTCATCAAGTAAGATGCACCGCCTTATTAAAATGGATTTAGATGTTGCATGTAACAAGTATGTTACACGAGGGATGATAAATGAGATGAAGGCACATGTGGCGTACTACAACAAAATCAATAACGATAACGATTTTAAGTATGCTGAATTTGTTCTTCGCGACGGAGAAAGAATTTGCACCACCGATAAGAACGAAGCACTATACTACGCCTTTATGATGTGCGTAAGTAATTGCCCAATGGGTCTTGAACTTTTTATGCGATGTTCAACCAACTATGAGCAGTTAGCCACAATCTACCGTCAGAGAAGACATCACAAACTGATAGAGGACTGGCAAGAGGGATTCTGCAAGAATTTTATTGAGACCTTGCCTTTTGCAAAGGAGTTAATTTTAATCGGTTTAGAAGATGATAAAGTATAGCGAGCTGCAAATCGGGGATTGGGTGTCTGTTGATGGCGTTCCCCGAAAGGTCGAGATGATTACCAAAAAGAAGATAGGTTATTATGTCAACAAACAGACGGACGGATGCTTGCAGTATGCGAGACTGAAGGATATAGAGCAAATTCCGCTGACAGAAGGGTTCTTCCGAGTGAACGGGTTTGTTAAGAATCTTTGCTACTGGAAGTATAGGATAGACAATCAGAACTGGCTTGAGTTCTATAAGCATGAGAATAGGCTTGCGAGATATTGGAGAGGTGTAGACGAGTGGCAGAACCATAGCATACAAAGGGAGACAATTTTCAAATGCCATGGCATTCATTATGTACATCAGCTTCAGCATGCCCTAAAGCTATGCTATAGCAAAGGTAAAGATTGGAAATATGAAGGAGTTTAAATTGAAAAACATGCGGACGGGGAGTAATCCTCGCCCGCTTTTTGTAAAACACTATCAAAGTTATTAGTGGAATATGATTACGCTTGATTTGCACAGAATAACATGTGCTAGAGACTTGCAGCAAACCGCAAACGGCGCTCTCGCTATCGCTAACGAAGCCTTGAAGCCAAGGCTCTCTGACACTTCGCTGATTGGTGAGATGTATGAGCATTTTCGAGAATACATAAAAGGCTTAGGTAAATCGCACCACTCGGAAAGAAGAAGGGAGTTCATGTTTATCGTCGCCTACCTTTACTGTCCTTCTGTTCTTATAGGGGGCTCTATGCCGCGAGGCTTTAGAGGCGTGTTAAAAGACCTTCTGCACGTCGAATCGCCTAGCGCTATATCAAACTATACAGCTGACCTTTTCTTTCTCTTTAATCACTATAAAGACTTTAGAGAGATTGTCGAGGGGGCATATAATTATATGTCTCAAGCAATGAATTTCAATAAACTCATGAATCCCTAAACAAGAATAAACGAAAATTTGTGCAACTTCCTTGAAAAAGGCATTGCTTTAATCAAAATAATGATTACCTTTGCGTCATCAAAGTAAAACTAAAGCATCAAGTTATGAGAACAAATTTTCAGATGGTCGTTGACTTTAAAGACTACATGCCTGCACAGAGAGGCTTCACAAGCAATGAAGAGATGCAGAGAATAGCCGAGCATTTTCATCTTGCAGAAATGACAGCCTTAGAGCTTCAGAATCTCAGAGACTTTGTAGTATTGTTCTACAGCCAAGAGGACATGCTTGACATGTTCCAAGCTATGATGTCTATTACAACAGTTATTGATACTTACCTTTATAGATAATAAGTTATGAGAATAAGAACAATATGCGAATATGTAGCAGAAGAGTATTCGGCGGGTAAGCTGTCTCTAAAAGATGCAGCTAGAGAGCTGTGTAAAGCGGGGCTAACCAACTATGTAGATGAAGATTATGCTAGATATGTAATTGATTTGTATGCTAAGTAATATGAACGCGATTATCAATGCTCTCTCAGCGCAGGCGAGAGAGCTTATGAAAAGTCCTATAGTAATTGACATGCTTGCGAAATGCTCGACAGATGAAGAAAGATGTCAGATGTTGGCAATCGCGTCTATGCACTCTCTGATGAAAGTAAACCTCTAATTATCAAGAATCATGAAGGCGACTTTTGAATTTAATACAAAGGCAAATGCTAGTAAGTTCATGAAGACCTTGAGAAGGGCTTTTATTCTTACAGAGCGCACGTCTGAGCACACTGTCGAGATATGGAATTTTGAGGGTGTAAAGGACGAACGAAAAGAGTATGTGCTCGCAGTGGCAGAAAGGGTTTATAAAGAAATAATGGGGCTGATATGAGGCAATGTCATAACTGTAGGTATATGGATAAGAGTCTCAAGAGCCGCAAGTATGATGGCGATTGTAGAAAGCTGAATATGTACGTAAATAATGAAGATTATTGCTGGGCGGAAGCTCGAACTCCGCACGAGCAACAACTTTTGCGAAACAAGAAAAAGCGATGAATGTATTTATTGTAGGTAGTCCGCTTGAGACGGCAATGGTATTGGATATGAAACGCTTCAATAAGCAATGTATAGAAACGAAGCAGATTCTCGATGCGCTCTTCGGAGAATCCGAGGCTTGGAATAGACACCCTGCAACATTGCAGTATGAAGAGCATAAGTTATGGCTACAAAATTATCAAAGTTGCTTCTTGGCATATAAGAGTAGGAATTTTGAGGGCGCGGTAATCTATAGTCAGTTAGCTGACTCAATAAGGCCTCCGTTCCAAACAGAATCGTTCTTCTTGCAAATGAAACGCAGACTATACACCAAGAATCCACGGTACTATGCTCAATGGGCAGACCTTGGCACTAGCGACCAAAACTGGTATTGGTCTCCTACCGAGCAGAAGATAATCAAATACGTAAACGGCAAACGAGTATGAGAAAGAAGGTAAACGAACAGAAGGACGCCATGATAGAGGCTCTGAAACCTCGCTATTATGTGCTGCCATGGGAAGGAGGATACAACCTCTACGATACGACAAAGCCTGCAAAATATACGAATGTGGGTGACTTTGTGGCGCAAATCTATCTCAGCAACGACTATACAAGGTATGTATTCAACAAGAGACGGTATGATTCCGTTGAAGAACTCTCAAAAGCTATTGACGAATACATCGTTACTCTTCCTTTCTATTGGGGTAATTACGACCCTAGGAACAGAGAAAGTCACTTTATGGAGATATGTATCCGTGAATATATGGAAAGGCTAGGATATGAGCTGATACTATGGGATTACAAAACGCCATATAAGGACGGACACTATGTGATAAAAGACCTTTGGGGAAGCGTTATCTCTGAGTGGGGTATAAAGGTGGACTTCGACAAGAGTACAGGAAGTATATACAAGTTCCTTAATGATTTCCAATGGATAGAGAATAAGTTTGATGGTCTTGATGATGCGATAGGCTCGATTAACGCAATGCTTATTCCTGAGTGCTTGACAAAGGGCGGTAGTATGACTTCTGTATTAGAGAATATGACCTCTGGCAGGGCGGGTTCTGTTGCGCTTGGAAGCGTTCAAGGATTCAGCGTTAGTATAGAAGACCAGAAGCAGAAGATTATCCAGAAATTGGAAGAGGAACTTAAAAGGCTTAAAGGAGAGTAATATGAATTACATACATTTTACAGCATTGGTATATTGTTTCCCCAATGATACACTATGGACATCTTTGGAAGCAGAAATCATAGGATATAGTCCTAAGACCAATATGCACATTGTCATTGAAGATGGGTGTTGTATTAGCACAAACTGGTGTGTCCATATTTATGAGCCACTCAACAGTAATCATTCGTCTATTTGGAATAGTACAGAAGAAAGACCTTATCCAATAAAGCATCTCAATGAGGATAATAGTAACAAATGGATGGAAGAGCACTTTAACTTTGACTCAACAAGAGACCAGCTTAGATTGAAGTGTAAAGTTGTAGAATTGGAATCAATATTAGTACCTAAGATGAAGGAGGAAAGGAAATGACAACAAACCATCCAGAATTTCCCTTTTTCGGGGCAAAATACCCCGATGCTCGTTGCATTGACGGACATCTTTATGATTTGGATGATATAGATGAAGAGGGGCATCTTTTAGACATCGGTATTACCCCTTGTCCTTTTTGCAACAAGGAAAAATTTATAGATTGGTATGGGAGTGATAAGTATAACCAAGTTGTGGATTATGTAAAAGAACATTATCCAGACTTTAATTGAGCATTATATATGAAAGGATTTACAGTAGAAAAAAATCGGAATGCTAATTCTTGGGACACTTGCGGTGATTTGCATTTATGTGGCACTAACATACGATAGTTGCCCCATTCAAAAAAAACACACCCACCGCCCTTGATGTCTACCGAGGCAAGACCACCTTGGAGATAACTTATAGGGATAGTGTGGCAATAGATTCAACGGTTGTTTATAAAGTAAGATAGGTATGGAAAACATTGGAATGTTCGGACAACAAGGATGGATTTGTCCTAAATGTGGAAGAGTATTCAGTCCTTTCACAATGATGTGTCCTTATTGTAAAAAAGAAGGTACCACTAACCTTCCTGATAGTGCGCCTTTAAGTGCAGGTGGTTCTCAAAAGGAAATGTAATTATGGAAACTAACTTCAATTTCAAATCAGCCATCTGCACCTCACGCGAACAAAGTGAGAGGTTATTGGCATTAGGTCTCAAGAAGGAGACTGCGGATTGTGTTTTACCGAAGAAAGACAATCTTCCGCCTCTTGTAATGCCTTATGATAAGGCATCTATTTACACAATGCTTGAAATCATCCCTGCTTGGTCGCTTGATAGACTGAGAGAAATGCTCAATAAAAGCGGGGTGACAATCTCTTTTGTTGAAAGAGATACCTCAATCATTGTTGAAAGATATGGTGTTTTTCAAAATATGTGCGAGATATGGGACGATGTTTATGATAACATCTGTGATGCAGTCGAATGGTTAATCAAGGAAGGGTATTTTAACAAGGAGTATTTGGAGGACAAAAAATGAAAGCAGAAGATTGGATTAAAGTAACAGATAGATTACCAAAAGCGGAATATCGCTTGGAAGAGAAAGGTTATTCTAAAGGAGTGTTGGTTATTGTGGGAGAGCCTTGTTGTTATACCATGATGGATGCCATTTATGATTACGCAGATGAACAATGGTATGATAGTAATGATGATATAATTGAAGGTGTTACCCACTGGATGCCGATTGTTTTACCGAAGAAGGAAACGCTATGACAAGGAAAGAAGAAATAAGACAAGAAGCCCATAGAAAATATCCGTATGTGGGCGGAACAAAAGGATTGATATGCGAAGCATCAATTCCTATCTTTATCCAAGGTGCTGAATGGGCTGATAAGACAATGATTGAGAAGGCTTGTAAGTGTTATTGCGATGATATTTGCGATAAAGGTCGATGTGGTATGTGTTTTCATAAACATGATGTCGAAGGACAAGTTAAAAATTCTTTTCAGTATAACGAATGCAATGAGTTGAAACTCATTCGTAAAGCAATGGAGGAAGATAAATGAAAATGTGGCTATGCAGAGATGAAGATGGTTTGCTTAATCTTTTTGCTGACACAATCCCACATAAGAAGATATATGAGCGAATTGTTATATGGGAAAATGACGAGGAAATGGGCAAAATCATAATGGATTCCGCAGAATACCCCGGAGTGACCTTCGAGAACAGCCCGATGGAAGTCGAACTTAAATTGATTGAGAAATGACACAAGAAAATAAAGAGCTACTATTAAAAGACCTTTGTGCAAGATTGCCTTACGGTGTTAAATTTGTGTGCAACAAAAACGTCTATACTGCTATAGGACTTGACTTAATCGTTACAGATGAAGGTGATTGGGAGTATGCTGTTACAGCAAAAGGCATTGCTCCGATTGAAATTGATTTTATCAAGCCATACCTTTTCCCTCTTTCAAGTATGACTGAGGAGCAAAAGAAAGAATTTGACGCTACACTTAAATATTTTCCCGCAGAGGAAATAAATTTTTGGACACTTAACACATATGATTGGTGTAATAAAAACCATTTCGACTATAGAGGACTAATTCCAAAAAAGCTTGCTATTGATGCAACAGGATTAAACATTTATTAGTTATGAAGTACAAAATAGGTGACCGTGTACGAATCAAAAGTATTGATTGGTATAATAGGAATAAGGACAATTACGGTGCCATTTATACTGGCAACGGTTTTTGTTTTTGGAAAAATATGTCAAGACACTGTGGTGAAATAATGAAAATTACTATTGTTAAGGTTGACCCAGAAGATTCAAACAAAGGTTATTACTTTATGGAAAACTGTGAAGAAAGGTGGACAGACGAAATGATTGAAGGACTTGTAGAAGAGGAGGAAATTGAATTCACGGAGGAGGACAAATATTGGTGTGATATTATGAGCGAATCCGACCCAACTACTTATGTTCTCCCAGAAGGTTATCAATTCGTTGACGAGGGTGGTAATATAATCAACGCTTCGAAGATTGTCTTGGAGAAGAAGAAAAAAGAGTATCCGAAGACTTATGAGGAGTGTTGTAAGGTAATGAACTATTGTTGTAATCCTGTAGCTGTCAAAACAACACATAAAGAAGAATTGATAAGGAAATTTCAGTTTCTTCTTCTTTATCGTGATGCCTATTGGAAGATAGCTGGAGAGGAGATGGGATTGGGGAAACCATGGGAACCTGATTGGGGAAATCCAGACCATGATTCATATCCTACTATTACAAGATGTGGCGGGAAGATAATTAGAACCACAATCTATACTCACGATTGTCCTTTTTCATTCCCAACCGCAGAAATGCGAGATGCATTCTATGAGAATTTTAAGGAAGAAATTAAAAGTTGTAAGGAGTTGTTGTAATATGGAAGTATTAAAAGTACGATGGATAGATAGTTGTGCATCAAACATGAATTGGACTTTACTTGATGAATTTGATGGCGACATAGAGCCTATTAAGATAGTCAGTTATGGAGTCCTTATCCAAGAGACCGAGGATTGTATTACGATTGCACAAAACTATGGAGAGAATCCCGAACAATGCTGTTCGCTAATAACCATTCCCAAAGGATGTATAAAAGAGAGAGCAATAATAGAAACTATATAAAGCGATATTTGATATGAGAGTTATTAAAAAAGGTAAAGTGCCATTCAAAGAAAAGAGATTTGAATGCGGTTATTGCAGGTGTGAATTTCTTGCCGATGAAAATGACAGAAAAGTAGACCAGCGAGAAGGAGACTATGTTGTGTGTCCCACTTGTGGCAAGTTTATTTCTTGGTAACTATGACAACACTAACAAAGAAAGACTTGCTTGAGGCTATCGAGGATATGCCGATGGGTTAAATTGGAAACCATGAGTGCAGATAGATATAAGTACGAACTCTTCAAGGAGAAGTTGCAAAAGGCAAATATAGATGCTCTTCTTGAACAATCATTCGAAATAAGAAACGCGGCTAGAAGAGAGCTATATGGCGATTTGTTTAAACCAACTCCTAGGCCAGAGTATAAAAAGAAGTACGGAACATTAGGTAGACTGATAGAGCAACTGCAAGAGGCTGAGCGATATTTGGGCAGCGATGTGGAAGTCTTCATAAGAGACAAGGATGGCATCCATCAGCCTCAGATAGTCATAGAGCAGACTCCTAACGAACTTCCCGTTGACAAGATTGTGACGATGCAATGAAACGAAAGCCGATACCGAAAAAGATAAGAGAGCAAGTCTATGCCAAATACGGAGGGCATTGCGCCTACTGTGGATGCGAGCTTAAATACAAGGATATGCAAGTCGACCACTTGGACGCTGTGTATCGGGCTGAGGCGGAAGGAAGAGAATTAAGCGATTCTATAGATAACCTCAATCCGTCTTGTAGGATGTGCAACTTCTATAAGGGGACGGCAAAAATAGAGGAGTTTCGAAAGAAGCTACTGACTTTTCAAGCGGTCTATTTCCCGGAGCACTTCCACACAAGGCTGGCTTATAAGTATGGCATGATGACCTTCTCCAAATGGGATGGAAAATTTTATTTTGAGAGGGCGTTTGCTAAGATTGATTAAAGTATTACCTTTGCAGAAAGCGAAGCTATATGGAATGGATAAGGACAAAACGTGCACTCCCAGAATTAGGGGAGAGGTGTGTGATAAGAACAGATTGTGATGAATACAGGGTTGCTAAGTTCCACTTAATTAATCGTTCAATCCCTGCGTTTATTGCATCAAAACGCGATGTCTACCTTGTCATCGAAGTTACCCACTGGGCTAGGTTTGAGACTCCAACGGACATATAAAGATGAAAGATATGAAGTTTTTTTTGGAAATAAAAGACTCCTCCTTTTTGAATACAAAGGATGTCGAGTTGCGATTATGGGATAGCACAGAGGAGGTATGGAAACACCTCCGCCAACAAGTCGTAGATGACATTGTACCTCAAGAAGTGGTAAAGCGAAATCTCAAGGAGAATATAATGGAACTCTTTAGTGAAGAGCTTGAGAAGTATCTAGATAGCGTTTTTTAAAATAAAGCAAAGTAGCATGGAGAAAAACGATAAGACTTGGGGCGGCAGAAGAGAAGGCTCGGGCAGAAAAGCTTTGCCTCTCGAGGAGAAGAAAATAAATATGACTATAAAGGTTAAGCCCGCAACCGCTGACGTGCTCAGGCGAAGAGCCAAGGAGGAGAAGGTCAGCATCGGGACTATCATAGAGAATCTGCTTTAAACAGAAGACCCCATCTCAGCTGAGGTGGGGTTTCTTGTTTCTGCAACAGTCACAGAGAAGATGTCGAATCTTCGGGAATATCTCCCGTGCTAGTTCGCCGCTCATGTAAGCCACCTCTTCTCCGTTTGGGTCGTAGCGCATTTCAGATGCAATATGTCCCTTGAGATGTTGAAACTCATGCTCAAACGAGTTGAAGAACTCAGCCGCTGAAGATGTCTTTGCGATAACAAGAACTGACTCTCTCATGACGGGGTTGCTGTAGCATAGTCCAGTGTCGAGGCTGCAAGATTTCATGTTGGCATACGCGCTGCACATCACTTCGTTGCTAGCTCCAAGTCTGTAGAGCTCCTTCATTATCGTTCCCGCCCAATAGCATGAGACAGCGTAGAACGCCTTTACGTGCCATCGACACTTAGGAATGTATATGTCTTGCTGAATCATAAGAACATGCCCCAGTCAACGGGATTGTGTCTAAAAATCATCTTCGTGTACCAACATGCCATAATCTCTCCGTCGGCTGCGTCTGCGTCGTCTATCACCATCTTTACATACGAAGCTTGACTCTTTTCGTCTGAGAGAGGGCTTCCGTCCATGTCTGATTTCGCCATGTTTGCAACGTACACGTAATCCCATCCAACTGACTTCTCCAACTTCACTCCATGCTTCGTCAGCATCTGGTCTACCTCTTCTTTGCTTATTGGCTTTATGGGCTTGTTGCCCTTGTCCTTTAGGAACTGCACGGCGTACTCGCACGCCTTCTTGTTGAAATGCCATCCGTTTTCTGCTAGGTATTCCGCCTTGTTAGACGGGTTGTTATAATTATTCATAACTCTAAGGTTTAAAGCGAAGCGGGGTATTCTATTGCCCCGCCCCGCCGATTCACATGTTTACATAAACATCATCGGGTTGACGTCTGGCCACTGTTGGTTAGGATATCCTCCCTGCATAGGGTAGTTTCCTTGCATCGGCTCGTGCCATCTCTGACCGTAGCTGCCGCTGCTTCCGCTGCTGTAGCCGCTCTGATTGTCTCGCATGCCATAGCGTCCGTAGCTTCTACGCTGACCGTAGTTGCCGCTCTGCTGCATCTGCTGAGCAATCTGTTCCCCTTTATGGACTAGCTCCTTGAGGTCTTCCATAAACTCCATAATCTCATTCATAATCTCTTACTTTAAATAATCCTTTACTTGCTTGATATCGGCTGAGGTGATTTTCACTCCTCCAATATCGCCCGCTATCAATTCGCTCAGAAAGCTTCTAGGAAAGTCGACGCATATCTCTCCGTTTCCAATCCTTGCTTCAAATCCGTAGAATGAATAATCGGAAGGCGTCATCTCGTCGAGCATCGAACAGAGAGAGTCAACAACGGAATCACTGTCAATCTTTCCGTCTTTGTCCGCGAACATCAGGAAGGCTACGTCCATTCCCTTGTTGATTCTCTCGTCGTATCTAGCCAAGATGTTGTTTGCCGCATTCTTCAGCATAGAGCGTCCCGCTGCCTTGTTAGGCATTAGATAGTCTATCTGAGCGTCCACCCATGTGAGGACAGCATCCTTGACCTTTCCTTTCATCAGATTGATGTCATTCGTCTTCATTTCTTCTCCTTCTTTTTAGTCTTCAAGTAATCTTCGAATGTCAAGTGTGAATACTTCTCAGTATATTCCTTGAATGTGTTCAACTCCTCCTCCACTCTCTTGGATGCGGTGTTTTTAAGCACCTTGATTGTTGCGAGGTGATTCTCAAGTATCTTTCTTCCCTCGGGAGACTGCTCCACGATTGGTCGGATAGCCTTGAGCTGTAACGCGCCCACAAATTCCATCAGTTTATTACTACTCGCCTTATACTCTTCGCTGTTCTGCAATTCTGCAAATTCCGCTTCGGTCATATTGGCGGTGATAGTGTCTACCTCATCCCAGATTGGGGTTTGGCTAGCCGCTTTGCCTTCGCCATCCGCTTGAGCCTTCTGCGCAAGCTCTGCGAGCTGCTTCTTCCTTTGTTCGAGGAGGAGCTGTTGCTGCTCGATGTCCTTGAACTGACTGGCGTAATCCGTGCTGACTCCGAGAAGGGGGTCTGCCGCGCCAAAGTTGAAGTTGAAGTGTCCTGCCATCTTTCTTCCGAGCTATCGAGTGAATTATGCGCCCGCTGCGGGGTCAGTTGCAGCTGCGGCGGTTGTAGGAAACTGATAGCAGCAATTCTGACCGATGACACCAGTAACGGTTGGGGTAAGAGGCAAGCAGTTCACTCCCTTGATTACGCCACAGAGGTTGCGGTCTACGTAATTCTTCATCCAAGCAAAACTCTTGTCAATCTCGCACTGGATGAGCTTGTCCTGATAAGGGCGAACAGCTGTGTTGATTGCTACTTGCTGTGCAAGTTCGTCAATCTTCGCATTAGTCTCGTCGTCCTTGTCACGGGTGTACTTGTAGAGAGAGAATAGCTCCGCGTTGATGCGGTTGTTCACGCTGTCGATGTTGTCGCGGTTGTCCTTGTAAAGACCGAACTTCTCCGCTACATCCACCTCGCGAGCCGCTGCCGCTGCCTGCATAGTGCCAATCTTGAGGCCATAGATTGTGTTGGTGAGAGCGATTACGTCATCGCACTCCTTTGCGTAAGCGTTGAATGTACTACATCCACCACCAGATGTGTTTACCGTAACAGGGCTGCCGCCACCATTACCAAGAATAGCGCCGATACCGCCTCTGCCAAGCAGTGCCGCTCCGCCGAGAACTGTACCTACAATACCGAGTGCAAGTCCCGCGTCTGCGCGTCCTCGCACGTTGCCGCCGCGATGATATCCCTCATCGTAAACGACTTCCTTTTCTTTCAGAAAGGTTTCCATACAATACAAAAAATTAGGTGCAAGACTCCATTGTCTTACACCTGCAAAGTTTGCATAACCTATGCTGTAAATAAAGGCGCTTAATCTATTGATTCTCTGAGTTTTCTCTTTACTTTTTCGTAGTATATTCCAAGCATTCTCCGACTGTCTTTCCTGTCATTGAAGCTCTGAATGAAAGGCGTTATACAGCGCGGGCATATTCCCGACAATGTGGCTATCTGAGCGGGGTAGAATCCGATGTCATGAAGGATATATAAGAGGAGTGCGCGAGCGTCTACAACCTCTTCTCTCTTGTTACCCGACAAAATCAACGCTCTGTCTATTTCGGTCTCCTCCTCTATGAGGGAAATAACCGCGTTAAAAGTCTCTTGCTTTCCCATTGATGCAGTTTTAGATGCGCGTGATGAAAAAGCGTGCCACACAAAAAAAGGCAAGCACACAAATGCTTACCTTTCTCCAAAAGTCACGAAATGAAGGCTACTCCATCATCTTGAATTTAGCGCCGCACTTTGGACAGATGATGACGCCTTCCTCCCTAGGGGCGAAGAGTTCCGCAATTTCCACCCCGAGATGGTTGGCGATGATGTCGAGCTTGTCGATGCTCAGCGTGTCTCTCTTGATTGCAATGGATAGGGAGTCCTCTCTCATGTCGAGAATCTTTGCGAGCTCAATCTGCTTCACACCCTTCTGCTTGCAGAGCTCCTTGATAATTGTCTTTGCCATATATATGTATAGTTTGATAAAATCTTCAATAAACACAGTGTTATTTAATCCGCATGCAAAGATAGGAATAAATTAAAGATAAAAGCAAAGGGACTGCCTAAAAAGATGTAACATTTGAGGTATAAGCAAAGAAAAAGAAGAAAGTTTAAAAGAAAATCAAAGAAATGCTTGTTTGTTTGAAAAAAGTAATATATCTTTGCACCATCAAATAAGAACAAACCCTTAATACCTTATATCATGAGAAAGTCAGATTTACGCTCGATTATGCAGATGGCTTGGCAGTTCGTCAAGAGAAACGGTTTCACAATGTCTGAGGCTTTGCATGCTGCATGGCTTAATTTCAAACTCAAGGCCAGAATGGCTGTAGCTATAGTAAAGTTCTACTTTCAGAAGGTAGATGGCTCAATCAGAGAGGCGTATGGCACGCTAGATGCTTCTAGAATGCCTCAGATAAGCGGCAATGACACACGAAAGAAGAATGACACAGTGCAAGTCTACTATGATAGTGAGCGCGGGGACTGGCGTTGTTACAAGAAGGCAAATCTGATTAGAATAGCGTAAGTTTAACGTAAAAGCATTCATACCATGACAACTGAATATATCATCAAGAAATTGACCAAGCATGGGTACGAGATATGCAGAAGCATGTCGTCAAATCAAATAGTGCTTACAACCCCGCAAGGTTATACGTATGTATGCGAGAGCTACGCGAAAGCGTATAGAATAGCAAGGGCAAGACATTGTGGCTACTATACAGCATGGCGATAAAGAACCTCTTAAAACAAGCGAATATGGCTACTAGAATCAACATTACAGAGTACTATCACACGCCTCAATACGAGCGCAACTATGAACGCAACTGCTACGAAGAATACGTCTGCGAGTGTTGCGGCAAGAAACTCAACCCCAAGACCATGAAACAAGTGCAGATGCTCGAGACGGGTCATTGGACAGACGAACAGCGCGAGGTTATGGCAATCGAGGGCGACAAGGGCGTGCACTCCCAAGGCTTCTTCTATGTAGGCTCAGATTGTTACAAAGAAATCATGCGACGCATCAAAGAAGGCGGCGAGGCAATGGATGTAGAATTGGCATAACGAAGCATGAGAGTCATAGATTTCAAGAGAATTTGTGACTCTTTGCAAAGTGTCAAGACATATATCGAATATTAGTACTTGTTTTGCAATTCTCAAAGTACCTTTGAAGTATAACGTGGCGGGGTGGAGCAGATTGGTAGCTTGCTTGCTTGGTTCGCAAGAGGTCGCAGGTTCGAAGCCTGCCCCCGCACCAAAGTTTTAAACTTAATTAATATAGACACACAATGAACATTTTAACACTCATCATCAAGCAGAAGTATTTCGATGAGATACTTTCGGGCTCAAAGACCGTAGAAACGCGCGAAATTCGCCACAATAACTTTAAGAAGTATTGTGAACTTGACGAAGAGGGATACGCGCTGTTTGACGAAGAAAAGGGCATTTTCGTGCCTCGCAAATATGACGCAATCAGATTCTACGTCGGTTATAACAAAGACAGAGCGACGGCGCTTGTCGAAGTGAAGGACGCGAACATCGGCATCTTTGTGGATGATGAAGGTAAAGAAATCGTGTATGAGGCGAATGGTGAAGAGTTCATCGCGTCTTATATCGACTATACCCTAGGCGCAATCCTAGAAAAGAATGTGTAACCTTTAAATGTTAGCTGAACCAGAAGGAGAACTACATTTGCAACAAGCGGTTATCGCGGTGGCCGTCAGGCATTTAGCGTAGAGAGCGGCGGACGTCTCGGAGCAGGCGGACGTTACATTACTAGACCGCAGCAGTACCGTGAAGTACGTAGAGGATTGGGGCTTTCGGCAGGTTAATCCATGAACCCAATCGTTTCTGCACAGAAGAGTATTGACCGAGTTCGTGAAAAGACGGATTCGGCAATGCTCTTTTGTAGTTTCGGAAAAGATTCGCTTGTACTCCTTGATTTGCTGTATCCAAGATTCAAAAGGATTCTTTGTGTGTTTATGTACTTTGTGAAAGACTTGGAGCATATAAACAGATGGATTAAGTGGGCGCAAGCGAAATATCCGAGAGCCGAATTTATTCAAGTTCCGCACTGGAATTTGACTTACATCCTTCGCAGTGGTCTTTACTGTGTTCCAAACCCGAATGTCAAGACGATGAAGCTTGCTGACGTCGTGAAGTCCATGAGGCTCAAATATGGCATAGAGTATTGCTTCCTTGGCATGAAGAAGGCCGACGGAATGAACCGAAGGCTGATGCTAAACACATACGAGGAGGACGGATACGAACACAACGGTCTTGTCTATCCTCTTGCAGATTGGACGCAGAAGGACATACTCTCCTATATGAAGCAGCATAACCTCCCTACGCCGATAAGGTATTCGCTCAAGGCATCTTCGGGAGTGGGCTTCAATGAGGACTGCTTGCTGTGGCTGCGAAACAACTACCCGCAAGACCTTCAGAAGATTTACAATGTCTTCCCGATGGCTGAGAGGGTGTTATTTGAATACGATAGGAAACAAGAAGAGATACAATAATTTGGAGGTATTGAACCAGACGAACAAAAACAAGAGAACAAATCTACGCACAAGCGGAAAGGCTGAGCGATAGAAACTGGAGGAGAACCAACACGTGGGGCTCGGCAGCGGAAAGCCGAAGGGCGAAGGAGTCCCGTGATAGGCTTATAGCAAGGGCTGAGAGAAACGCGCTCCGTCAGAGAGGTTTTGGTAATGCTAACGGATAGGAGGATACAACGACCAGATATAGTTCAAGAACGAGGGCTTACGCTAGGCGAGGGCCTTATACAGGAGCTGGTGCAGCAGCGCTCAACAGAGGTTCTGATTTGCTTGCACGGTATGCAAGAGGTGATTCTGAACAAGCGGATAGGAATTTCGGGAGAATCCTTCGGGCGGTAAACAGGGTAGGCGCACGATTCGCCAATTCAAATGGTTAAACGAAAACAACGATAGGAGGACACAACGACTAGAAGAAGAAAAACACAAGCACAGCTCGACGCTCAGTACGATAGATTGCTTGATGCGAACTATGCGAGCTACAGGGCAGGAACAAACAGACGCTATCTCAGTCGTGAGATGGGAATCAGAAACGCTTATATGAGGGCTTCTGCAAATCTCGCAGCAAGAGCGGCAAGAGGTAACGCAAACGGATAAAGTATAACAACATAAACACACAACATGGAACAAAGCAACAGCTTAGCAAAATCATTCTCCTCGACGATAGTTGAGCTGAGGAGAAGCGAGATTCGTCCTGCGGACTACAATCCCCGCGTGATAGATGCAGAGGCCAAGAAAGCCCTTAAAAGGTCTATCAAGAGGTTCGGAGTAGTCGGAGGAATCATAGTCAACAAAAGAACCAATAATACCATTGTTGGAGGACATCAGAAAGTTGCTATTCTCGACGAGATGTATAAGTATCCAGAGAATGACTATACACTCAGAGTGGAGATGATTGATGTGGATTTTGAAACGGAAAAGACGCTCAACATCGCTCTCAACAATAGTAACATTTCGGGACGATGGGACTATGAGAAGCTTGCTCAGCTTATTCCCGACATCGACTACAAGGACGCGGGACTCACAGACGCTGACCTTAACATGATAGGTGTTGACTATCTCCTTCAGACAGAAGAAGAGAACAACATCGCAGATGCGCTCGACGACCTTATGTCTCCAATCATCGAAGAGAGAGAAGAGGCAAAGGCAGAGAGAGCGGCGGCAAGGGAAGCGGAAAAGGCAATTCAGCAAGAGATGGAACGCGAAGCCAAGGTGCAGCACATGAAGGATGTGAAGCAGCAAGTGAAGGAAGCGGCAATCTCCAAGGCCGAGCAGATGGATGCGTATGTGATGCTGTCGTTCTCCTCATGGAGTGCGAAGGCGGAGTTCTGTGAGAGATTCGGTTATCCTGCCGAGATGAAGATTATAAAGGGAGAAGTCTTCGCAGAGCAAGTGGAAAGGATAGAATAAACAATAAAAACAAACGCTGAACCAGAAGAAGAAACAAGACGCCTCAGCAAGTTATGGCTCAAGCTTCAAGACTTCAAAGAGAAGCGGAGGCTCGCTACGGAACAAGATTTACTTCTCGAAATGCCCGTATCGTTCAAGCTTATTCCAATGTTATGAGAAGAGCAAACGAGAGGGCGATAGCAAGAAGATTTGGAAATAGTAACGGATAGGATGGGAGAAGGAATACTTATATACGGCAGAAACAGACGATATGTAAACAACCTTCAAGACTTCGCCACAAGAGTACTGAGAGACGGTAAGGAAAGAGGCTCTATCTTTCATTTCGGCATGGTGAACCCAAGGATAGCGGCTGACCTACGAAGAGGCGGGATAGAACTCAAATCAAGCCGAATCTCTATTCAAGACAAGACCATCTTAAAGTACATCGACCACCCGAAAAAGGCCAAAGGAGCAACGATAGATACCAAAAGATATAGGATGGCACAAAACGCAATAGCGAAGCCAAAGCATATTTATCGGGATACCTCCAAAGGCGGATTCGTATATATAGGCTCAAAGAAATACAGCGGCGACAAAGTGATTAAAGTGGTGCTACAGCCGAATTACAAAAAGAAGAAACGATATTACAACATGGTGACTTCAATCGGAATAGTGAACAAGGCAAACATGAACTCGCCTCAGTATGTGAAAATAAAATAAGGGGCATAAAGCCCCTAGAGTGGACTGGAGAGGACTCGAACCTTCTATCTGCTGCCTTTTGGGAAGCCCCGCTACCAAACCTGCGACCATCAGTCCACCACAAAGATACAAAAAATATACAAAATAGCAAGATGCTTGCAAGAAAATAATACAGCTCTGTAAATTGCAACTGTAAGGTACAGAATGGAAT
>JAEIGA010003376.1_pt1 | contig 25044 bp, 43 predicted proteins | sample 9270691 | NCBI WGS metagenome assembly JAEIGA01 (sample SAMN17057246, study PRJNA624740) | gut metagenome | biome: biome; isolation source: fecal sample | host: Bos grunniens | place: China: Xizang | collected 2019
AGCTGCTCAAAAAGTTGGTAATAAGGTTTTCTACGCTGGCGAGCCAGTATGTTATTTTGATACTTTGAAGACTTCTAGCATGGAAGGCGCTGCTACTACTGTATATGCACAGGGTGGTCGTGGTAATGCTCGTTTGATTGCTTGGGAAGGTGAAAGAACTGTTACCTTCACCATGGAAGATGCATTGATTTCTCCAGAAGGATTCATGATTCTATCTGGTGCAGGTTTGATTGATGCTTCTGAGAGTGAGCCTATTTATCAGCACGCTACTGAAACTGTTGATGCTTCTAAGATTCAAATTGACAAAGAAAATAATGTTATGAGAATTCATTTGGAAGAGTTACCTTACATGCCTAAGGCTATGGGTGAGAACTATGCTTTCGTTATGTTGATGAGAAACGACGAAATCATTTCTGAGCCTTTCGTTCCTGTCCATCATGAGAAGGGCTTTAAGCCTGCTGAATTGATTGAGGGCGCTGAATTAGTTCTACCTAATGACGATGCTCCTATCACCAAGGACCCTGATGGTGGCTATTGGATTATGGTTGCTGCAACCGACTTCAATAATAACATCATGAATGCTGGCGAGGCTGATGATGACCATAACAAGTATACTCTAAGCTTCGAGAATTATGATTTCAATGCTGTAATGGTTGATTACTACATTGAGAGAGTTGGTAATGCTTCTCAGATTGATATCACTGCTGATAAGTTCGGTGGTAACTACTACTTAGAGGCTTCTACTCTATTCCGTGATACTAACGGTGTTGATATGCCTGCTGAGTTCATCATTCCTAACTGCAAGGTTCAGTCTAATTTTACCTTCACTATGGCTTCTAATGGTGACCCATCTAGCTTCACTTTCACTATGGACGCATTCCCTGACTACACTCGCTTTAATAAAGCAAAGAAAGTCTTGGCTGCTATCCAGATTATTAAAGAAGCTGGTTCTCAGGACTTACATCGTCATATGACTAAGCACGAAGAGGCTCACGACTTATTATTCTAATTGAATAATTAAAACGAATAAATATATGGGAGATTGAGATTTTATTCTCAATCTCCCATTTTTTTTATTTGCGGAAAAGGAGGAAATAAATGAGTATAGAATCTGAATTATTGGATTTTGGAGTTGAAAATATCTCTTCACAAGTCTCTTCAAATTTACAACAGGAATTATTAAACCATTAGGCATAGATTCAATCTTGGCTTTCAGAAGCTTATTTTTTGCGAGATAATATTGAAAAAGATGCTTAGTTATTTGAAAAATAGACTTATGGTTTGCATTTAAATAAATCTGGGATGTATATGTCTGATAAAAAATCAAGAGTTTATGAAAGATGGTATGCTGCAAAATAGCAAATTATAGATAAAAATAGTGAAACAAAAGTAAGATAGTTATTGACTAGAGGCTATGTATTAATTGATAAAATAAGGCAATAGTTTACTAATGAACCGGTAACTTATGAAGTTGCTTTTTCATTGTATGATTCAAAAACTAAAATGACACATATTTATGAAGCTCAATTACCACTTAAAGAAATATTAGATATATCTAAAGTAGAAGCTGTTTGGAGAAATAGTAGTGTTGCAACATCATTAAAACTAAGATTAAATGCAGATGTAGCTACAAAATAGAGCTGGTTAAATAATTATAATGTTAAAGAATTAACCGATGATAAAGTCTATAAAGAAGTAATGAGTTATAATAAAGTTTCTGATTTAAAAAATAAAGGTAATCAATACGAAATCTATAAAAAATTTAATAGATTATCTTCTGAATTAAATATAAGTGATAAAAATGCTAGAATAGAATTATTAGATTAGATAATTTCTGAAGTAAAAAGTAATACAGCTTCTTTCGTAAAAGGCGGAGATGATTAGTATGTTGATGAAACTGGTAATTATCATAATATTTCTTTAAAAAGTTTTATTGGCGGTAATCCCTCTTTGGCAAGTTTTTCAACTTTAATTTCTACTTTAGAACAATTATATGGAGCTTTTGATTTACAATCTTTGTCATCCACTGCAATTTATTCACCTATGCGTTCAAAATTAAAAGAAAACAGTTTTGTGCAAAAAGGAATAGATTAGATTATTAATAATATATTGCAAGAAAACTTGTCAGGTATTTTTCATTAAAATATTTGACAATATAAATTTTTTCTGGTATAATAAAAATAAATTGAGACGAAGGAGATTTTAATATGGCAAAATTATCTTTTAGTAAACTTAGTTTGACTAAGAATACTGATATTAAAATTGTTGAATATAATGGCCAAAATATTGAAGTAAAACAATATTTACCAATTAACGATAAGGCTACTATTGTGGCGACTATTTTAAATTATACTTTAAATAATGGAGAAAATCGTTTTCCTAATCCATTACAAGTTGAAGTATTCACTTTATTACAAGTAATTGAAAAATATACTAATATTACTTTTACTGATAAGCAAAGAGAAGACCCAGCGAAGTTATATGATTTAATTACAAGTTCTGGTTTATGGAATGTTATTATGGATAATCTTAATATGGATGATTATCATTTATTATTAAAGCATATTGATAAATCTATTAAATCTTATTATGAATATCATAATTCTATTTTTGGTATTTTAGATTCTATTAATAATGATTATAGTAATTTAAATCTTGATGCTACTGAGATTGCTAAGGCTCTTGGTAATCCAGAAGACATGTCTCTGTTAAGAGAAGTCTTAGCTAAATTGGGCTAATTAAAGACATTTATATATTCCGTTTTTTAAATTAAATAGGAATAATCAGGCCGTGAGAGATTGTTCTCACGGCCTTTCTTTTATTATATAGATTAATTGGAGAGAAAGGAGTAATATAATGGCTTCTCAGAATTATAATGTTAGTTTAAATATTAACGCGAATGCACAATCTGCTGAAAAGTAGTTACAAAATTTATAGAAATAGTTATAGCAGATTTCAAATATGAGAGTCAATGTTGGCGTCGATGGACTAAAGGAAGATATCGAAGAAGCATCATAGGCTGCTATGAAATTATCTGCACATTTGGCTACAGCGACCAACCCGCAGACTGGAAATTTAGATTTTACTAAATTTTATAGTTCTATTCAAAAAAGTGGAGCTTCACTTGAACAATATGGAGCTGCCTTGCAAAGAATGGGTCCCGCAGGCTAGAAAGCTTTCGTAAGCCTTGCAGACTCTATTTCTAAAGCTGAAATTCCATTAAAAAGAACTAGTAAACTTGTTGATGGAATGTGGGATAATTTAAAAAAGACTGTAGGTTGGCAACTAAGTTCTAGTATGATTCATGGAGTTATTCGTGGAGTACAATAGGCAACGTATTATGCTAAAGATTTAAATAAATCTTTAACTGATATTAGAATTGTTACAGGTCAATCTGCAGATTAGATGGCTCAATTTGCGCGATAGGCAAACTAGGCCGCAAAAAATTTAAGTACAACAACTACAGATTACACTAAAGCCTCTTTGATTTACTATCAATAGGGTTTAAGTGAGGCTGAGGTTAAGGCAAGAACTGAAACTACAATTAAAATGGCGAATGCCACTGGAACTACAGCACAAACTGTTTCTGATTAGATGACTGCCATTTGGAATAACTATGATAATGGTAGTAAATCATTGGAGCATTATGCTGATGTTATGACTGCTCTTGGTGCTGCAACTGCATCTAGTACTGATGAAATTGCGCAAGGCTTATAGAAATTCGCAGCTATTTCTAATACTGTTGGTTTAAGTTATGAATATGCTGCTTCTGCTCTAGCAACTATCACTGCTGAATCTCGTGAAAGTGCAGATGTTGTTGGTAACGCATTAAAAACTTTATTCTCTCGTATTCAAGGTCTGCAATTAGGTGAAACTCTTGAAGATGGAACCACACTAAATAAATATTCTACAGCTTTGGCTAAAGTTGGTATTTCTATTAAAGACCAAGCTGGTGGATTAAAGGATATGGATGATATTCTTGATGAAATGGGTTCTAAGTGGGATACTTTGGCTAGAGACGAAAAAATGGCTTTAGCACAAACTGTTGCTGGTGTTCGTCAATATACTCAGTTAATGACTTTAATGGAAAATTGGGATGATTTTAAATAGAATTTAAATACAGCCAATACTTCTGCGGGAACTTTAGATGTTCAAGCTGATATCTATGCAGAATCTTGGGAAGCTGCTTCTAATAGAGTACGTGCTGCTTGGGAAGGCTTATGGGACACTATGATTAATAGTGAAGGCTTTATTGGTTTATTAGATGGTCTATCTGGGATAATTAAATTCGCTGATAAGTTAGCTGAGTCAATGGGAGGAGCTACTGGAGTATTATCTTCTTTCGCAGGAATAGCAACAAAGTTATTAGCTCCAAAATTGTCGCAAGGATTAAGAGATACAGCTTATAATGTCGCTATGTTATTTGGTGGCGAAGAGAGAATGAAAAAAAATCGTTCTGATTTTCTTTAGAAAGCTGGTAAGTAGATTTCTGTTGAGGGAGAATTTGGTTCTTTATATGGCGCTCATGAATCTGCGGCTAGACAAACTGCGATGATGAATCGCATATAGTCTGCCTAGGATTATGCAGATAATTATGACCATATGACTGATTTATAGCGTATGGTAGAAGGATAGTATGCAGATGCCGTTGCTCAAGCAGACGCAAGAGTTATTGGGGCTGCTCAGTCTCTAGATGAACGAAAAGATAAGCGATATGACGCTCGTATGGAAGCGTCTTTTTTTGATGATGATAATACAGTAAAGAATTTCTTGGATTTGACTAGCGGTGAAGCACAAGTTGTTACTGCTGATTAGGCCATGGATGCATTTTTAGCTTAGTTCCAAGATACTTCTTTAGGTATGGAAGATATTCAAGCAAATGCTGATTATGCAAGATTAGAGGCTGCATAGGTTCGAGCATAGAATGTACATAAAAATCAAACAATTAATGAATAGACTGTTGGAGAGAATCTTGGCGGTTTTGCTAAATCATTACAGTCTTTATATGATGTTGTTAATAGCCCAGATACAAAAGATAGCACAAAGCATATTGCTAAATTGAAGAATGCTCTTGATGATTTATCTGAAAGTGGATATGATGATGAAAAAACTAAAAAACGCATTGAAAGTATAAAAAGTGCGTTAGATTCAGGTGAAAGTGTTAATTTTGATGGATTATATAATGATTTAATGTCTTATTAGAGTGATGCTGCGGCGGGAGGAGCTGGTGGCTTAAGTTCTACATTTAATAAATGGTTAACTGAAGAATTTGCAGTATTAACCGGGGAGAAGAATTTAAGTGCAGAAGAACGTCGTCGGTAGAGTTTAGAGTCTGGCCGAAAGAGTAATATGCAAAGACAAAATAATGTCGATTGGGCCAATACTATGGTGACTGCTGGAGAGGCTGTTATGTTTGCAATGTCTGCTGGTCAATCTTTATAGGCAGCGAATGAAGCTATCAAAAAAGAAGATATTGGTGGAACATTAATGTCAACAGTTGGAGCAGTCATGAGTTTTGGAATGTCTCTTGGAGGTTTTGAAAAATTATTTAAATCATTTTCAAAAACAGCTCCCAATGCAAATAAATGGGCTATAGCACTTACACTTGTGACTACGCTATTAGGCCCAGCGATAGATTTGATTAGCGATAAAATTATAAATTCAAAAGAGAAAATGCAAAAAGCAGTAGATTCAGCTAATGACTTATAGAATGCTTATGCGACTAATCAAAAACAACATTTGGTTTTATAGCAAACAATTAAATCTTATTAGAGTGCTAATAAAGCATTAACAGAGTTGAGAAGTGGAACAGACGAATGGACTAAAGCTCTTTATAGCTCTAATGCAGAAGCGATAAATATTATTGCTGAGAATAACTTGCAGGAAGGCATTGATTATTAGAATATTGGTGGACAATATCAAATTTCAAATAGAACCTTAGAAAGACTTGAAAAAGAGTCATAGCAACAAGTTGAAAACTCAAAAATTGCTGCTGACATGGGCCAAATTGATGTTAATAAATAGAAAAATGAGTTTTAGAAAGATAAGCTTTATGATAGAATGCTAGATAGTGTATCCCCAAAAACTATAGATTCTATTATTCGATTAGGGGGCGGACTTGCTGGAATGATTAGCGGAGCTGGGATGGTGGCGTCTGGACTGGCAACCGCAGGAGTCGGCAGTGTTGCGAGTTATGGCACATTGGCAGCCCCATCTATTTATGCAGGAACCGCAATGGCAACTATGGGAGCAGCAACTGCAGCATAGGGAGGTTATGAATTTAAAGAAGCAACTGAAGATATGATTCAAAGAAAATAGCGAGGAGAAGAATTTAATAAAGCTTTAGATTATATCGAAAAAAATGGTATAGATATTCTAAGTAAAGATTTTAATACAATTTCTAGCACTCTTGGAATTTCAACTTTAGTTGCTCAAGAATTATTAAATTCAACAGGAATTATTACAGAGTGGTATAGTTCTATTTAGGCAAATTCTTAGGCTCAAAAATTAGCTACTGAAAGCACAACTAGAACTATAATCGCAAATAATGAAAATGCTCAAGCTATTGAACAAGATACAAAAATGATTACTGGAGCTTCTAAATAGTATACGGAGGCATATGATATTAAAAAGGACTCATTAGATAAAATTTTTAAATCTGGTAATGCTCAACAAAAATATGATTATGCAGATGAGGTTAAAAAAGAATTGGGGTTAGATAATTTAGATAATTTCCATTGGACAGGAGACGATTCATCAAAATCATAGTTAACTTATACCTATTTAGATGAAAATAATTAGATTCAAGAGGGTGCTATCAGCTATGGGGCAATTATTAGTGCATAGTCCCATTAGGCTGGTGTAGATAATATAAATAATTATGTAGATGCTATGTCTGAAATTTATTCAAAATTAGAATCTTCCACTGATGAAAAAACAGCTGGAGGTTTATTATCTTTATTAACAGGAGATAATTTTGTTAATGCAACTACTTATGAAATGGAAGCTGCTTTGGGGAAAGTTTCAGAATTAGCTGATTCTGGCAATATTGAGGACTTAATTCAACAATATTTTGGTATGTCTTCTACTGATTTTAAAAAATTATTTAATATAGATGCAAATGCGAATTTATCAAATTGGTTTAAACAATTTGAGGGTATGACTACTACTGCGCAAAATCTTATAAAATCTGAAGATGAATTATGGAAGTGGTTTAATGGAACAGATGGCTATGAAGATTTAAATTCATCTTAGATAGCAAAAAATTTAAGTCAAGATACTTTAACTTCAGTTTACAAAAATTTTAAAGAAGTTTCTTTGTCTCAAGGAAAAGATGTCGGTGTCAATATGCTTAAAGGAATTACCTAGGTTTTATCTGATAGTGGATTATCAGAGAGTAATTATGATGCTGCTATGTAGAGGTTATTAGCTATTGATTGGAGTGATTCTTTAACGGCAAGCGGAGCTGCAGCCGATATTGTTGAATAGCTAGGTGGCCATTTAGATACTGCCACTGATGCCTGGTAGGCTTTCGCTGCTGCGATGGAAGCTGCTTCTGGAGCAATACCAGATTTTTCTAAAGTTATTAATTAGTTAACTCAATTAGCAGGAGCTTTATAGGGATTATCTCAAGGTGATTTAATTGATGCTGATATTGTATAGTAGCTATTAAATATGAATCCTGATTTAGAAAAATATTTTTCAAAACATTGGTCTGGAAAATATACTTTTATTGGAACGGATAATGATGTAGTTCAAGGTATTACTTGGGATGAAATGAATAAAAAGAAACAAGAGGCTTCTAAAATTGAAAAAGATTATAAGGATTATACTGAAGGCGAAGGTAAGGGTAAAAAAGATAATAATAAGATAACTGCTGAAGATTTTGTGGAAGGTTCAGATGAAGATAAAAATCACGCCATAAAATTAGCGAATATTGCTGGATATAAGGACCCTAATGAAATTATTTAGGCAAATGAAACAGCAAGTAAAAATTATTCAGATTGGACAACTGGTAAAAAAATAGATGATAATACTACTGTAAGAAGAACCAGTGATGGAGGATATGAAAAATGGAATGGATTAAGATGGGATAAAGTTACTGACGCTTCTGAAATTCATAAATATGAGACTCAATATAACACAGATTAGACTGCCTATAATACAACATAGGGTGTCGTTGATGGAATGATTAATGACATACGAGGTTTAGATGAAGTTAGTGGAGAATGGAAACCTGAAGAAATTGAATAGGCTGTTTCTACCGCTGATAATGCAGCTGAAGTTTTTGATAAAATAAATGAAGGTCAAGCTGGTTTAGTAGAAGGCGGTATAATTAGCGATAGCGCATTGAAAGGTTTGGAAGCATTACCGGGTAAAAGCGAAGCAACAACAGAAGCTTTAAATAAGTTAAAAGAAGCAAAAACGAATTTAGATAATGTTGCTAATGGAACTGATGAAGAAAAAGCTGCTGCTCAAAAAGCATATGATGAAGCTTATGCTTTGGCTGAATTGGAAGCCCAAATTGATGCTACTGCCGCAGCAAGAGGACTCGATGCTGAAGCTTTAAGAGCACAAGCTCACGCGATGAAAGATATACATGGAGCACTTCCAGCTGAAATTATTGCTGAAATGGCAGCTGAAGAATTAGAATTAGAGAAAGATACAAAATCATTAGCAGATGCGTATGATGAACTTTCAAAAGCAATGAAAGATGTCGCTAAAAAAGGAACTGCATTAAAAAAATTAAAAAAATTAATAGCAGATATCCTTGATGTTCCAGAAAGTGATTTGCCAGATGAATTAATTGAAGCGGCAGAAGCTTCAGGTTTATTAGCAAGAGTCGCAAAGGGCGAAGCAGGTGCCTTAGGAGAAATGCGACAAGCATCATCACTAGCTGCCGCGGCTGTTAAAATATTTGGAGCAGATTCAAAGGAAGTTAATCAAATTATTAAAGATAAAGGTATTCCTGGTTTAATTGAATATGTATCTGGTTTAAAGGGCGTTGGAGAATATGCTGGAGTAATAGGTGAAGATTTAGTTAATGATTGGAATACTATAGTTGCTGGTATGAAAACTATGGACTGGCAAGAAATTTTAGGTAATACTAATATGCAGAATGCTATTGCTAATGTTGTTCAAACTTTAGGTGGATTAAAATCAGGCGTAGCACATACATTAACAGATATTACTACGGCAGCGGCTGGTTAGGGTTTTGAACCAGTTCTTACTCCCGTTGAAATGAAACCTGAAGGTGGCGAAGTCTCTATTCCTACTGGAGGTATTTATTGGGTTGCAGACAATAGTGACCCAAACGGTTTAGCCGGTACCTATTATAATACTATTAGCAGTACAACAGAAGACACAGTAGACCCAGAGAGTTAGACTCTTTATAAAGTAACATTTAAACCCGTTGGAGGAGGGTCTTCCGGCGGTGGAGGCGGAGGCGGCGGAGGCGGAAAACAACCGAAAAAAACCGCTCAAACTCGTCGTTCTCAAGTTGTAAAACGTTATAAAAATATTGATTCAAAACGCTCTACTAATAAAAACCGTCGTGATAATCTTTCTAAGAAAACTGATAAAGTTTACGGAGAAGCGAGAATCACTAATCTTCAAAAAGAAAATAAACTTCTTGCAGAAGGTTTGCGATTAAATGAAAAGAAGGCTGAAGAAGCATTAAAGAATCTAAAAATTGATGAAGAATCTTTAAGAAAAATGACTAAAAAATATGGTTATGAACTTGAATTAGATTCTGAAGGTAATATTAAAAATTATGAAGAAATTCTTGGAGATATTTATGATTAGCTTCATGCTTTAGAAGCCGATGGCGAGATAAGCGAAGAAGAGGAAAAAGTTAAAGAGCGCTTAGATATTATGAAAGAAGAAATCGAAGGTGCAATGGAAGATTGGGAAGATACTTTAAAACAATTGGAAGAATTGAATAATGAGTATGAAGAGCTAATCGATGAAATGCATAGCAATGAATTAGAACAAATTACTTATAAACTTGAATTTGAATTAGAGTTGAATGAACTTGATACTGAATGGTATGATTTCTTAAATGAACAAATTGGTGATGATTTTACTCAAGCCGTAGATACTATGGATTTAATTACTGAAAAAATTAAAATCGCCAATGATAATATTAATCTATATAAACAGTCTGTGACTGACTTAATGGAGGATATTGAAAATGACCCTAACCGCTCTTTAATTACTGGTTATCTTGAAGATGGCGTTCTTACTGATGAAGAAGCAGAAATTCTAAAAGAGGCATATAGTGGCATTATTGAACAACTAAGTGCTTTGGCTGAAGCAAAAACTTCTGCAGAAGAATTACTTGTTTCTATTTTTGAAGGCTATAAAGAACGCATTGATTTTGATACTACTGCTCTTGAGCATTATACTTCTTTGCTGGAACATTTCGGCAATGTTGTTGATATTGTTGGTTAGAAGCAACTCGGTTTATCTGACCAATTCATGGAAAACATGGCTAAGATGCGAATCCAGTAGTCAAGAGATGTTATGTCTGCTGCATAGAGTGAACTTGCCGCATACGAACAAATTCGCGCTGAGGCCGAACAAGAACTTGCGCGCGCACGCGAAGAAGGTCGCACCAATGATATTGACTATTGGCAACAATAGTTAGACGACGCAAATACTTCTATCCAAGAGGCTCGCGATAAATTGGTTACTTCTTTTGAGGATAATTTAAATGCCATCGCAGATGCTTTTGATAAAGCAGTTGAGCGCATTGTTCAAACCTTTAGTGATGCTGTTTATGCTTTTGGAGGACTTGAAGGTTTATCTGAGGATTACTCCTTCATTCGTGAAAATACTGAATTAATGGCTTAGGATTACGAGAAGATTTATGAATTAAGTAAATTAAATCGTAATATTAATAAGGCATTAAATGATAATAATATTATTGCTGGTAAGTAGAAAATGATTGAACTTCAAAAAGAAATTAATGACTTACAAGCAAGCGGTGCTGAATTAAGTAAATATGATTTAGAATATTTACAGGCTAAATATGAATTAAGACTTGCAGAAATTGAACTTGAAAACGCTCAAAACGCAAAAGAAACTGTTCGTTTATCTAAAGATAGCGAAGGTAATTGGTCTTATGTTTATACAGCAAGCACTGAAAAAATTGATGAAGCTCAATAGAAATATGAAGATGCTTTATATAAGATGCAGAATTTAAGTTATGAATACATTGATGAAATGAGTGAAAAAATTATCTCTGCTTCTCAAGCTATGATGGAAGAAATTCAAAATTTGAATAAGAATAACTTTGAGAATGAGCAAGAGTATCTTGCAGAAATTAATCGTATTAAGGCTAAATACGCAGAATCTTTAGGTGTTACTGAAGAAGAATTAAATAAGGCATTGGCTAACAATGAAGAGCTTTATGATAAAGATTGGCAATCTTACAGCAATAAAACTGGATATGCAATTTCTGAATCTTAGAATTGGATTGATAGATATGCTGAAAGTACATTAGGAACTCTGATGAAGAGCACTTCTGATGTCGCTGATTATATGAATAATTTCTCAATAGCACTTGATGAATTAACTAATTCTATATATCGTGTCGCTGGAGATTATTATAATGGCGTTGATGATGCATTTGCGGCCGCAGGTATTACAAAAGAAGATTTCGCATCTTTCGTAACAACAAATACCAAGGCCATTATGGATGCAAGCGCAAATGCTAAGAAAGATGTCGAAACTTAGACTTCTACATTAGTTAAAGAATATGGTATTCAAGCAGATAAAGTTACTGATATTCAACGCATACTTGACACTGCTATTGATGTATATGGACCATATATTAGAGAGATTCGTGATATCTTAAGAGAGTCTGCGGCATTGACAAAAGAATTACAAAATAAAGATGCTACTTATACTTATAAGCAAGCGGCTGATTTATTTAATTCTAAATATGGCGAAGATTATAAGATTGAAATGGATGCTGAAGGCAGATGGAATAAAACAGTTGAAGGCGTCAAAAATGAAATCTTATAGAAACACGCAGAAGCTAAAACCGATGAAGAAAAGAAACATTATGCGGATATGTATACTTGGTTAACAAGTTATATTCTTCCATATGTTACTAGTCTTGATACTGGTGGATACACTGGTGAGTGGGGCGCTTCTGGACGCTTAGCTATGTTACATGAAAAAGAATTAATTTTGAATGCAAATGATACTGCCAACTTCTTAGATGCTTTAAATGTTAGTAGAGAACTGGTTAATAGAGTTATTGAAATGAATGCTCGAGCTTCAAGTTTTGGTATTGGTGGATTATCACCAAGTTCAATTCAAGACTTCGCATAGAATTTAGAGCAATAGGTTACTATTACTGCTGAATTCCCGAATGCGGTTGACCATAACGAAATTGAAGAGGCTTTCGCAAGCCTAATTAATACAGCATCTCAATATGCTAATAGAAAATAATTTATAGGGTGGAATGTTAAATTCCACCCTATTTTTTATTTTGGCCAATAATAAGAAATTTTTTAGATTTGATACTTAAAAATATATAGATTGAGATAAAGGAGGCTTTTCAATGAGTGAAGATAGATTAGACTATGGCGAAGTGCTTTGCGAAGCTGTAGATACTATTATTTCTAAGAAATTGGAAAATTTAGCTTATGATATAACAAAAACTTGCATAGTCGTTGATGACACTTATAAAAAGCAAGGTAGATATACAGTTGCTGATGGTGCTTTAAAATTTGAAGCATATAGCACTATTACAACTTTAAATATAAATGATAATGTTTTAGTTAGTATCCCAAATGGAGATTATAATAATCAAAAAACTATTCTAAATAAAGTTATAGTTGATGAATATACTTCTTCTCTTGGTTATGTTTCTCCATTGAGTAATATGTTAAAATTTACTGATAATATAATTAATGAAGTAACTCCTTCTGCTTTAAGCGATGGTGATGCTTTTAGTATTTTAGCAAATGATGATACTGAATTGGAAAAATTATTATATGAATTTACTTCTTGGGAAGATTATTCTGGTTTTAGTAGATTAGGAATTTCTGCAAATTTTCATACTAAATTGAATTAGTATACAATTATATCTGGTAATTATGGTATTAAAATCAAAATGTATAATGGAACTTCCATTAGAGAGTTGGATTTAAATATTAACGATATGATTGGTAACCCATATTAGTTTGATACTTTTTTTAATTAGGCGAAATTATTTGATATATCTAAAGCCGAGAATATTAATCGAGTTGAAGTGTATTTGTATCAAGATAATAATTTCTTAGATGAATTTAATCAAAGACTTTTAACAGAAAGTGATGGAGATTTAGTATTAGGTATTCCGCCTGAAAAAATTGATAATAATATTTTAGTAAATAATATTGAAATTTATTTAGGTTATCCATTATCTGATTTTAATGGAGATTCAGTAATTATTTCCACTCCTGGATATGCTTCGTATAGTAAAATGGATACTGACAAAGAAAAATTATTAAATTTAAGATGGATTCATTAGGTTAATGAAAATACTTATACAACTTACACCCAAAAAGATATTATTAGAGAAAATTTAAATATATATTGGTTTAGATATACTTTAAACCAAACTAAAAGTAAAGATACTGAAATTGCGGGAGATTCAAATTGGTCAAAAGACCCATCTAGAATTGCGCAAGAACGAGATTTAGATAAATTCAAAAGTTCTTTTTATCCAGATTATAATAATTAGCAAGAGCGCATTCGTGCAGTCTGCTCTATTGTAAATGACCTTGGTGAAGAAGAGTATTTCCGCAGTAATGATTTAATTTTTGATAATGAGCTTGCATCTGTTGATATGACAACTTTCAATGCAACAAAAGGTTTAACTATCGAATGCTTGGATAATAGTGATGGTAATTACTTTATTTATAATCAAAGTGGTAAGATAATTAATGAAGGTAAAGGACAAGGATATAAAAGAAATTTTGAAGTAAAGTTTAATGGATATTCATTAAGTGATGAAAAATCAGGATTAAAAAATATTACTAGCATTGTTTGGACTTTACCAGTAGATAGTGATAGTTTAAAAAGATATACAATGTTATCATATGGAGAAGATTAGATTGGAACTATATAGCAATCTGATTATGATAAAGGATATATAAAACTTACTAAGATAAAAAAGAATGATTTTGAAATAATAGAAACTACTTAGTCTTATAGTATAAAAAATAACTGGCACTCATCAAAAGCATTTAATTTAATCAAATGTGAAGTAAATGCAAATGGAGTTTTATATGAGACAAGTTTAGATTTATCTTTTGGTAAGGCAGGTAGCTCTGGTAGTAATATAACTTTAGTTTTAGAGTTTGATAATAATAAAAATGCTTTAGTATATGATGATGAGAATCAATAGTCAGTTATTGTAAAAGCATTAATGTATGATATGGCAGGTAATAAAACTTCTATTCCAGAAACGGGATGGGAATGGAGTTTATTAAATTCTGATAATTCTATTATACTTTCAGAGGGAGACTATCCTTCTCAAGTTAAATTGACTTTGGCTAAAAATTTTGATATAATGAAATTAAGTAATAATTTCCACGTGCTAAAAGTTGAATATAAACCAGAAGATTCTTTTTCAATTACGACATTTTTACCTATTGCGATAAAAAGCAAACAATGTGATTGTTTTGAAGGAGCAACTGAAATTATATATGACGCTTAGGGTCGTCCAAACTATTATACGGATGCTTATGTACTATATGGTGAAGTTGATGGTGAAAGATAGCAAGAAATAACAACGAATGTTAATTGGGCATTAACATTTGGAGAAAATATAATTCCTATGGCTTCTTTAAGACAACTTTATAAAAATAATAAAGTATACTATGCTTTAGAAGCAAATCCTATTTATATAAAAAATTAGGAAAATAAATTATGTATAATGGCATATTATGGTTCAATTGAAAATCCGCAAATATTGTGGGCCTAGCCAATTTTCATTACTCAAAGCCAATATGATTATGCGACATTAAATGAATGGAATGGTAGTACATCTATTGTAGATGAAAAAGCAATTATGTCTTCAATGCTTGGCGTTGGAACAAAAACTGGTGATGGTGTTTTTTCAGGTATAGTTATTGGAGATATTAATTCTACAGAAGAAAATGACGATACTGCGGAAAAAGCTGAAACAACTGGATTCGGTATTTATGGTTTAACAGATGGAATAATTACTTTTTCCATGACCGACAAAGGAATAATTACTTTTAATGGTAGTGAAGATGCTACACATGGCCAGGTTATTTTAGGAAATGCTGAAAATGTTATTGTTGATGCAAATGGACATTATTTGTTAAATTTAGATAAAGGTTTTAATAGTATCACTCATAATAATGGTAATGAACGACTGGTTCTTGGAGATGAAAATTATAATAATTATCTCTCTTTCTCAGATACTGTTGGAACTCCAATTTTAACATTTACAAAAGATAATTATTTAATACAATCTTCTAATTATTCAATCAATAATGGTTTATAGATTGATTTAAATAGCGGTGGAAAATTATCTATTAATAATAATTCAAAATCATTAGTTTTAAATAATTCTTCTACGTCTGCTTTAAAGATAGGAGATTTAAATATAGATTGGGATGGCGGTATTAATTAGATTAAAATGAATACTATGACTTTATCTTCTGGAAATACATCAATTTCTATTGGTGATAATTTATCAATAGCCAATAATGGCATTATCACTTATAAAGGTAAAGACTTGGAGACTTATATTAAAGATTTAATTGCGGCCGCAGCAACCCCACAATCTTAAGATAAAAAGGAGTATAAATTATGCAAGAATATATTGACCAATTAATTAGAGTATATAATACTCTGCTGGGTGTTAATACAAAAGGCGAAGATACTATTATTATGGCACAATGTTTGACTGCCATGCGAGAGGTATTAATTGCAATGCAGCCACAAAGCGCAAATGTGGAATCTGCTCAAAATTAAATAAAAGTAGAAAAGGGTGAGTAGAAATGAGTAAATTATATCCTCCAATTATTGAAGAAACATTACCTGCTTTCTACTCCGAAAATGGGATAGTAAAATTTACTATCCCATTTTCAATGAATAGAGCAGTTTCTTTTGCGGAGATAGGTGGATTTGAATTAAAAATTAAAACAGTACAAAATGGTACATTATTATACACTTTAGAAACGTATAAACCAAATAATTTTTCTTTAACTAAAGATAATTTATTTGTAACTTTTTATGTAGAAGATACTAAGAAGTTATTAAAAGTTGGTTAGTTCTATAAATTGTAGTTGGCTTATATTTATACTGACGAAAATATTAAAAATGATTTTTTAAGTAGATATTATAATGGAGATATTTCTATTGAAGAATATGAAGTTGCGCTTTCTTAGCGTAAACAAGTTGGGTATTATTCTGGCGCCGCAGTTGCCAAATATACTACAAAACCTAATTTATATATAAATAACTTAAGAGCAGGTTTTTTAAATAGTTATAGTAATAGTTACACAGGATGCTATGAATAGATTTCATCTGATAGCGATAAAAAAGATTCCACTGAAAAAGTATATTATTATAAATTTGATGTTTATGATAATAGTGGAAAAAATATTTTTTACACCACAGGCTATAAATTACATAATACTGCGCTAGATATGAATGTAGATTATTCTCAAGATTTATTTGACTTAAATCAAGATATCGAACATGACAATATTTATTATATCCAGTATAGTATTATTACGACTAATGGATTAAGTTTATCTACTCCAAAATATAAAATTGTTCATAGAGAACTTATTGATGCTCAAATTAATGTTAATATAGATACCGTTTTAAATACAGAAAATGGTTATATTGATATTTAGTTAATTAGTAAAATAAATGATTATGGTTTATATGATTTAGTCACTGGAGCATTTTTATTATTAAGAGCAGATGAAGATTCTCATTATAAACAATGGTCAGAAATGACTCGTTTTATTTTGAATGGAGAAGTTCCTTCTAAAAAAGTTATTTTTAGAGATTATACTGTAGAATAGGGTAAAAAATATCAATATGCTATTTAGCAGTATGGAGATAGTGGATTGTATTCTAATAAAATTCTTTCCAATATAGTGCAAGCAGATTTTGAATATGCTTTCTTATATGATGGAAAACGTCAATTAAAAATTAAATATAATCCTAAAATAACAAAATTTACCAATACTAGACTTGAATAGAAAATTGATACGATAGGAGGAAAACATCCTTTTATTTTCAGAAATGGTCAAGTCAACTATAATGAATTTCCTATTGGCGGTTTAATTTCTTATTTTATGGATGAAGAAAAATTATTTATGTCAGATTAGGAGTTTATAGTATAGGATAAAACTACTAATTATACCGTAGATAATATGATATAGGAAAGAATTTTTAAAATGAAGGTATTGGAGTGGATTAATAATGGAGAACCAAAAATTTTCCGCTCTCCAACTGAAGGAAATTTTATTATTAGACTTTTAAAAATTTCTTTAAGTCCAGAATAGAAGCTGGGTAATTTATTACATAATTTTTCTGGTACGGCTTATGAAATTGCAGATTATAATTATGAGAATTTGCGCAATTATAATTTCTTAAATATCAAAGAATCTGCAGAAGAAGTTTTAAATTTTATGACTGTAGATTTAAAAGATATTCAAGTTGGAAAGAAAATTAATAAAGAAAAACAAATTCTTTAGACAGTTAGATGTGATAACATGACTCCAGGAGAGTAGTTATTAATTAGTTTTACTGATGGGTCTCAAGAAATTATTACTATAGGTGCTACTGGAAGATATTTTGTTGATAGAAGCCTTCCCATAGAGGCAATTTCTATTTTACCTCGATATGAGAAAGTTCCAGTAAGACATAAAGAAGAGTATAAAGATTATTATATGTATAATAATAAAGATGAACTTATTCCTGCTGAAGGACCAATGACATTACACACTAAGTATTTTAAGATTATTAATAAGACTCCATCTGGTTTAATAACTTATAGTTATTTAACTACGGTTGAAAATACATTTGGATTGATTGAAAATGTCATTATGGACGATTGCACCATTAAACAATTTATTGGCGCTCATGATATTTTAAAAGAAATTCGAGACATTAAATATAATAATCAATATATTAAAAATCCTAAATATACTATTACAGATATTTATTCAATAACTGTTCGTCCAAGACCATTAGAATATTGCGAATAGATTATTGAAAATTCTGGAGCAGTAATGACTAAAAAAGATTCTGATATAGAGATAGGTAATATTGTTAATCTAAAATTAAGTCATCCTTTTTCTTTATATAGCGTAAAAGATGGATTCGCGCCGATAACACCAGATGAAGAATATCATAGTAATTATACATATTATTAGTATAATTCTATGGAAGGATTCTATTATATTGTAACATATGCCGATGAAGAAACTTTTAAAAAGGCTGTAGAAGCAGGTATTGTTTATGGAAAAGGAAAGATGTATGATTATACTAATACTAAATATTATAAAGAAAATGACGAATATGAACCATATATTTGGTTAAATGGAGAATAGATATATATTACTCATGAAACAGAATTAGATTTATTACAATTCAACAATAATATTAATGAGTTAAAAAGTGGTAATGGTGTTGTTGTAGATATTGTATATTAGACAAAAAGCACTGTATATACTATTGAATCTATTGAACCAGTTTATAGTAAAAAATAGAAATATTTAACGGCATAGCAAAATTTTGAGAAAGAAATGTTAACTACAAATGTTAATATGTCTCAAATAAAAAAAGAATTAGATACTTTATATAATGATTATATTCAAACTTTAATTTTAGAGTTAATTAAAGAAGGTATAATTATTATTGATGAGAAAGAGGTGAGCTCACTATGATATCAAATAGTTATCTTTTTGATATAGAATTTTTAGAGGAATTATCAAAATAGAAATAGAGAGAATTATATGTTAGAATTAGCATTTTAGATAATAGTGAGCTTCCACTCGAATATATAGAAGGAAAAATTTTAGATGGCTCTATTAATGTAGATGGTAAAAGTATTATTCGCAGAACTTGTAATCTAAGTATGATTGCAGAAGATGTAAATATTACTTCCATCTACTGGGGTCTTTAGAATAAATTTACTCTTGAAATTGGACTAAAAAATGAGATAAATAAAATTTATCCAGATATAGTTTGGTTTAAATAGGGCTTATTTATTATTACACAATTTAATACAACTCAAACTACAAATAAGTGGGAAATAAAAATATCTGGAAAAGATAAGATGTGTTTATTAAATGGTGATATTAGTGGTAATTTACCATATGAGGTAGATTTCGGCAAACAAGAATATCATGATTTAGAAAATGATACTATTACTTATACTTATGTACCAGTTAAAGAAATTATTCGCCGCGCTGTTCAAGAGTTCGGCGGAGAGGCGCCTCAAAATATTATTATTAATGATATTGATGATGAAGGATTAATTTTATTAACTTATATGAATGAGACTCCTGCTTATTTATATAAGGAAGTCGGCAGTGATACTTATAGAAATATTGTATTAAATAGTGAAATTCCTTGTTTATATAAATTAAAAGAAATATTAACTGCTGAAGAATACTCTTTAATTCCATCTTAGTATTCTTTCTTAAAAGATATTTATATTAATGATGTAAATGATATAGATAATCTTTATTACTTCGATAAAAGTAAAGCATTAAAAAATTAGGAATATTTATCTAAAATTGATGATAATGATTGGTTCTTAGGTAGTATTTCTGATAATTTTAATATTGTTTATGAGAATCTTGTAGATAGTAATATTGATTTTATTAATGAACCAACAATTGTTAAATTTCCTAGTGATTCTAAAAAAGAATATACTCTTGCTAAAATTGAGTATGGTGATATGCCAGGTTATTTTTTAACAGATTTAACTTACGCTTCTGGCGATGGAAAGTCAAGTTCTAATGATTTAATTGCCAAAGCAGGAGAAAGTATTACTTCAGTTTTAGATAAAATTAAAAATATGTTAGTTCATTTTGAATATTATTATGATATTAATGGTAAATTTATATTTTAGAAAAAAAGAGATTACATTATTACTCCTTGGAATAATTTAGATATGAGTGATAGTGAATATACAATACAGTTAAATTCTTCTAATATGATGTTTAGTTTTATTGATGGAATTTTAATTTCTTCTTTTTCTAATAATCCAAAAATAAATAATATTAAAAATGATTATGCAGTATGGGGAAGTTACAATAATAATGGTACAGAAATTCCAATTCATATGAGATATGCAATTGATAAAAAGCCACTTTCATATAAACCGATTCGTCCTTTGAAAGAAAAAATTCATACCATTATTGAAAAAGATGGAGAAATATTAAATGAAACTACCGTTTATAAATATTATGATGCACCTGAAATTGAACCATACGATGATAGATACCTAACAGAATAGCTTGAAGATGGTGTTATTATAAATGGATTTCAAAATCAAAAAATTACTGTGCAATCTGAAGAAGGTTATATTAAAACCACAGAGATATATCCATTTTTTGCAAAAGAACCATACGAAGTAGATAATACTTATACAGTATCCTATAATAATAAAGATTATCCTGAGGTAATGGATAAGATTATTAAAGAGTATGGTGAGCAAAATATATATACAAATTTTGATAAATTTATTGAGGCTAAATTAGAGCCAGAAATTTATGAAAAAGTATGTATTAAAACTTTAAATCGATGTGGAGTAGATTGGAGAGAGCTTATTTACCAAATGGCTTTAGATTATAGAAAATGCAATTATGATGATAATTTTTTATTTTATATTGCAGAAAGTAATCCTCAATATCCTTCTGGTAAAACTGGATATGAACAATATTATATTGATTTAGAAGGTTTTTGGCGAACTCTATATAACCCAAATCCGCAATTACAATATTAGCCAATTAAATTTAATGAAGTTAAAACATATGCTCCATCACCTGCCGAAAGAGATTGTATTTTCATTGAGGATGGTTATCGTAAAATAAATTATGAAGATATTAATAACTCTTTAAAGCCTATTGATTTATATTTTATTAATACTCCAAAAGATAATCTTGAGGGAATGTATCCTTTCGTTAAAAGTGATAAATGTCATTTAGTATTAAATTAGAATTATTATCTTAATGAAAATGGCACAATGAAAATTTATTGTGCTCTACAAAATAATGACACAGATTACACTGCATTAAATAGAATTGATTTAAATAGTGTATATATCAGAAATTCTGAAATGTTTTTAGATGCAGAAAATAATTATTATTTATTATTTAAAATGATTAATGAAAATAAAGAAGATATATATGAAAAATTAAATGTAACAGCATCAAGAAAAGGTTCTGGCTTATAGGAATATTCTAAATTAACTGACGTCTTATATTGGCAATTATTAAATAATAATCCTACCCTTGAAGATTTCTATATTCAAGATAATAAATATTTAAAATACTCTGATGTATATAATGAAAATTTATATGCTTCTAATTTAGAAATATTTAAAAGTCTTTCCTCTAATTTAGAAAGCACTTTAACTGAATTAAAATTTGAAGATTATCTTAATAAAGAAATAAAATATTTATATACTTATTTAGAAGCTATTAAAAGTTTTGCTTTACAAATAAGTTAGTATAATTTTACTCCAATAAATGATAAAATGAAAAATGAATTAAATTTAGTATTTTTAAATAGCCTTATAAATTTACCTATATATTTAGATAATTTTATAGCAGAACATACTATTAATTCTGATAATTCTTGTTTAATTAAAATTTTTGAAAATTTTAAATAGGAATTAAAAGCAATTCGAGAAGAATCTGTTGATAATATAAGTATTTTAAAATAGATTAATTTAATTAGAAGAGTTTATGAAGAATTTGAACATATGCTTTCTGATATTGAGTCTAATTATACAAAAACAGAAAAATTAACAGATACTTTTGTTAATGAATTACAAACACTTAATGATGTTTTAGATATAATTACTTTATTAAGTTAGTATAAAAACAGTTTTGAGTAATTATCTCAATCTTCACTTTTGGAAGATTCTCAAGTTTATTATGTAATAAGATAGTTCGATGAGCGTATTGTCTTTTTAAGTAATAATGAAGTTGTTCTTATTGATTAGCAAAAGCAAGATATTATTGACATTATTGTTAAACCAATTTTAGCACTATAGGAATTTTTAGAAATATCTTATAAAAATAAAGAAAATATTATTATCTCATTAAAAGATTTTTATATTAACTTTATTTCAATGTTAAAATGTATTCAACAATTACCTTTATTATTAGAAGATAAAACTTTCACTCAGGAAGAGATAATATCTATTATAAGTTATAAAAAATAGGATTAGTCTATTCCTACATTAATTTGGGAGCAATTATCTAATGCTACTGCGCAAGCTTTTGGTAATGATGAAAAAAGACAAGAAATTTTAAATTCCCTATTAGAAGAAACCAAAGATTATTAGGAGTATTTAATTACAAATAAAATTGATAATTTTAATAATGTATTAAATACAACTAATCAAGAAAAAATTAAATATTATAGAAGTTTTACTAATTTTAATCAAGATAAATCAACTGGTAATTTCTGGTCTTTAGACGTATAGAACAGTCCATAGACTTTATTGTTTTGGTTTGATTTTTTAAATTCTGATAACGATAGTGAACTATCTAAAATTTCAATTTCCACTATTGGAGATAGAACTAAAGTTGTAAATGATAAAAATGTAAAAGCTATTAATTATAAGACAATCCCGCAAGTTATTTTTAAAAGAAATACTGATAAAAATACAGAATTAAAAAGTGGATATACTTATATTAATGTAAATAATAATACTGAAAATTTCTTTAGAACCAGTTCTAAGGGAAAGAGCGCAAAAGAGAGATTGGAAGAATTATTATATACTCATTCTTATGGGACTCAAGATATTACAATTACATCTCTTCCTATATATCATTTAGAACCAAATCATCATATTTTGGTAAGAGATGATAAGAGTTAGATTAATGGAGAATATATTGTTACTAAAATGACAATCCCATTAAGTTTTAAAAAGACTATGAATATAACAGCTTCTAAAGTTGTTTCAACTATTGCTTAAAAGGAGGAGAAAAAGGAATGGCTAAACAAATTAAACAATTCAGATATTATACTGAAGGAGATTCTCGTAATTATCCACAGGGTATTATGACATCTTTAAATTTACAAGTCGGCAATGTCTTTACTGATTATATGCCTATATGCCAACTTGGTATTTAGGCGCTACCAGGAACTAAATTTTATTTAAATAACTCTTATTCTCCAATTGTAATTGGTTATACTGGAATTTATGAATTAGCAGTTAATGATTTGGCAGAAATTACTTCTTTAAGATTTGATTATGAGTCTTTAACTAAAATCAGTGCAAACAAAGAAACGGTATTATTGATTGATATTATTTATGATAAGGAGGAAGAATAATGGGCTCCTTTTATGGTAATATAATTACTCATATACCAAGAACAAATTTTTAGATTTCTCATACTTATCCAAATGCTTGGATGCTAAAATAGTAGAGTATTGTTGATACTGATAATGTTGCTTTGTATAACTATGTATTGGTAGATTATAATCATCCTAACACATCTTATACAGATAAAGAAACAATTGGACTATATTAGTTTAATAATTTACAAGATTAGAATGCTTATGGAAATGAAAAATTAATTATTAATTATGATTAGACAGTTTGGCAAAAAGTATTAAATGCAGAAGGAATTCCTTATTATAAAACTATTTGCCGCATTAATAGCATTTTACCCAGTTATCCTGCGCAAACTCATTTTCAGCCAAAGTCTCTTATTGAATTTTAGAGATTAAATAATGCTCCAATTATTAAAGAATATACTCCAATTTCTACCGAAGAGTTTGGAATAACTAATTGTGAGATTGATTCTATAAAATTAGATAAAAATGCAGTTGAATTCTTTAATAAAAGAAATAGCGAAGTTGCAGGAGAAAATATTGAAATTTTTGAAATGACTATGGATGAAACGCATCCTTCAATGTCTGTTTACACTACACATGAATATGAAGAATAGATAAAAACAAAAATTGAAGAATTAAATGAATCTATAAATGAGTTAAATCAAAAATTAAAAGAAGCTTAGGACAATATTACCACTCATACTACTTCAATTAATGATGAGTTAAATAATATATCCAATGAAGAAAATAATATTACGAATTCTTTATAGAACATTACAGATTTACAAGAAGATATTATAGATGAAAAAAATAATATTTTATCTATAATTTCTTAGGACATAGAAGAAATAAATAAGACTTTTAACAATGAATTATCTGAATAGTTAACAGCAAATAATAATACATTATCTTCATATGTATCTACTCAAAAATCTTATTTAACAAATATTCAAGATGAAATTAGTAATATTTATAATTAGATAAAAGGTAATAGCGCAGAAAATTTATCAGATATTAGCAATTATCCAAAAGATACATTGGATTTAATTAAGGCATTAGATGAAACTTATATAAGTATTATTACTAATTTGAATAATAAAATAATAAATGCTAATAATATTTTAGAAGATTCGACAGGTTTTACGTCATATACAAGTGCTATTTAGAATAATATTACAATAATATTAACAGATATTGAAAACATATATTCTTCTTTATCTTCGTTATCTAATACCTTTAATGAAATTGAAGCAAATCATATTATCGCTTATGAGAATGGTCTTGTAACAAGTTCTGCCTATACTGAAATGGAGCTGGCAATTGAAAAACTTGGTTATGGAGATATAACCGATTAGGAATTTATTAATGAAATTAATAGAATTTCTAGTGAGACGTTATAGAATGGTGAAGTTTGTAATTCATTAGTAGAAAGTCTTAGAAATAATAATTTATATTTAACTG
>JAEIGA010003377.1_pt1 | contig 25040 bp, 34 predicted proteins | sample 9270691 | NCBI WGS metagenome assembly JAEIGA01 (sample SAMN17057246, study PRJNA624740) | gut metagenome | biome: biome; isolation source: fecal sample | host: Bos grunniens | place: China: Xizang | collected 2019
ATTATAAAAATTTCCGAATTTGACATAACATATGGTGAATTAACTTTAGAGTTCATAGAATACTAATCGAAAGGAGAAGTTATGACAGAGATTATTTTGGACAGAGCCACTTATATCGAATTTCCAAATGACCCAGACATACTGGTTAATAACATACAGATAGAAAGTGGCTCACTTCTCCTTGAAGAAATCCTATGTGAGAAAAATATTGTATTTGGAGAAACTAACGCCACAAGATTTGAAGCAACCATCTATAATCTAATTGATGTATCAGGCCGTAAAATCAAAGTATACCAAACTGACAGCAATGGCAACAACAGAAAAAATATATTCGAAGGATATGTTGACTCTTGCAAACAAGATAAGACAGGTCGTTTTAGAAAGGTTATAGCCTATGATGCTTTCTATTCCATAGGTAATGCTAATGTTGCAGGATGGTGGTTTGACTTCTGGAGTACACGAACAACCGCAACTATAAAAGAGTTGAGGGAAGATTTGTGTAGAGAGGTAGGTATTAGCTACAATGCCCAAGTAAGTTTGCACAATGACGGATTCATCTGTACTAAAACTGCGACATTATCATCCGTAAGTTTTAATACGATGCTTTCCTGGATATGCGAAATTCAATGTACAGTTCCCCACATAGACAGAAATGGCGTTTTACAGTACATCGTATTTACTAACAGGCAAGGTATAGACATATCGAATGACTATGAATATGGCTCGTCAGAGTTCGAAGGATATATGACGGCCGCAATAGATACTGTAGAACTATATGACTATGACAATAATCTTGTAGCCTCTACAAATACAACAGGCGCAGTTGAACCTAAAAATATCTATGCAATTAAGAACAACTCACTACTGTTCTCCCTCGTAGATACTAATGTAAATAAATCTGCTACTGAATTTGTATTAAATTATCTTGCTCAGGTTAGCCAAATTAGGTATACTCCTTGTAATATAAATATGATTGTATCAAACCTTGATTTAGGTGTAGGAGACTACATCTCTGTAGGAGATACTACGAGTATTATATTGCAGAATACTTTATCAGGCAGTTTACTGATAGAGCAGGAGATAGTCGCATCAGGAAATGAATATTCAACTGAAACTAATAGAACATCCACTCCTGAGTATTTGTCTATTACGAAAAGAACGGAAGAACTTAAAGATGAAATTATTACAGATGACCTGCTTAACTATGCACACAAGAATGATGAGGAGTACACAATAGAAAGTGTTGTAACCCCTATAATTAGTCTTTCCATAGATATGCCTAAGTCATCAAACCTTGTATTTCTCGCAACTATAAACCTTGAGTCATTCAGTACAGATGCCAGAGAAGTGCGAGAGACCGTAATAATAGGCGGGCAAGAATGTGAGATAATTCGCAGAGAAAAGGTGCCCGTAGTAGTTGAATGTTACTTTGAGTGGAATAAAATTGCAATTTTATCTAACAAACCTACTGAAACGTACTCTGAAGATGGAAAGCACCTTCTCAACCTATTGTTCTTCACAATAGGAGGTAGGGAAGCTGGGTCTGTTAGTTCTTTCCAAGTATTTCTCAAGGCAACACACGGTCGAGTACATATAGGTAAAAATCAAATAAATGCTACTATTATAAGTAAAGGCTCAAGTGCAGGGCATCTTCCTTGGGACGGTACAATTACCGTTGAGGAACTTATTAAGAATGTGCAAGTTGATAAATTTACTGCGAATGTGGCGAAGTTTACAGAGAGTATGGACAATACTCCCGATACTCCTACTCCGTCATTGGTTGAACAGTCAGTTGGAAAGATTACTGTGCAACCTTCTATAATTAGAGTTTCAGGCATTACTGAAGCTATCGAGTACATCAAACCATAGTATAAGGAGATTTTTTAATTATGTTAAAAGGTACAACTAAAATTGAACTGACTGATGTTGTAACGGGTAAAACTCAGGTTTTTGAAGACCACAATATGATGACCAACGCAGTACCAAATATATTTCAGCCTACTCTTGGACACCTTACATCTGAAGAAATTTTGCGTGGTTATATTCCTGCGTATAAGGGACTTTTGGGTGGATTGTTCTTATTTGAAAGTACAATACCAGAAAATGTAAACACACTATATCCTCCGGCAGGAAATAAACTTATTGGATGTGGTAGATTTGAAACTACAAATACTACGACTAACACCGTATTGGGTAATTACAATGCCACAGAAAGTGCTTATGATGCGACCAATAAGAAAATGACATTTGTTTATGATTTCAACACATCACAAGGTAACGGCACAATTTCATCTATCTGCCTCACTCACGCAGATGCAGGATATGGCTCGTATAGATGTGATGATACTGTAGCACCCGTATCTGTGGAACTTTGCAAATCGTGTTTTCAAACTCCGTCGGGTTCCAATTATAAAGACCTGAGAATTAGTCAGACAGATATGTACACGGGAGTAACTACAGGAACATCTGCTAATATATCATTGTTTGTGTGTGATGTTGATACTGATTTTTCATACTACTTTAAGTTGGTAAGTAATACGAATGTTGTTATATATAAAAGGCCTATGGCTTTTAAGAATATATCATTATTTAATAATTCTACCATTACTGAAGTTGCAAATCTAACGCTAACTACATCAATAAAGAATAATATAGGCTACTGTTTTGACCTCAAGGACGATGCACTCTACTTATTCTCTTCGGAAGGTTCCAGCAACATCGCCGCCAATACAAAGGTGTATATCACAAAAATTGCATTTAATACTTGGGAAGTAACCCAGTACGAATTGACTAACAGCACTGGAGTGGTATTAAGTGCGAAAGCTTCTGGTTCATATTCTTCCTCAGGCCGTAGATATTGTTTCGTACACAATGGATATGCTTATTTCCGTACAGACACAAGTCCTTATACTGCATATAAAGTGCAGTTAGAAGGCGATGGAACTTTCATCGAATTGCAAGGTACTTTAGGCACAAACGACTGTTGTCCCATAATGGCACAGGACGGATACGTGTACTGGCATTATGCAGGCGGCGGTACTTCAAGTAACAGATTGTATATTTCGGATGCCGAGTCAAATACCCTCTATAAGAGTGGCGTAACTACTCTGTCCCAGTACTCATTTAGCTCCAGTGGTTATTCCAGAGGTGCGAACCCGTCATTAGTGCGTATGAGAAATTATCCGATGTTAGCATTTGCCTCCGCAGGCACTGCAACAGAACGAACAGGATTTGTTTACTTTGCTGACTATTTGGCTACAATAAATAACCTTGGAGCACCTATAACAAAGGTTGCTAGTCAAACGATGAAGATTACATACACAATACAAGAAGAATAATAACAACGGGCTCACTTTTTAGTGGGCCCGATTTTCTTTTCTACATTATATATTATAATATCAAGAGAAACACACGCCGGCTGCTCACCGGCTTGCACACCGGCGCAGTTTATAAATAAGACGAGTAAATAGTAGTACGGGGCCTCCCGCTCAATACAAGCGAAATTTAAGCACATAAACATTTATAAAATATTTTTCAAATCCCTCTTGACAAATTGATAATTATGTAGTATAATATTTATAGAGTTAAGAAATGCTCACACAAAAACGACAAGCGAGGACAAAAATGATTGATATTAAAGTTGCAAAATCAAATAAGTGCAACGGTGACTATTCACTATATCTATCTTTTTCGTATGACCAGGCCCTAGTTGAATTGATAAGAAGTCAGTCAGAAAGATATTGGGACAAAGATAATAAGACTTGGGAAGTGCCTGCGAAAAAGTTAAGAGATTTACTGCCATCATTTACGAAGCATCAAGTGAATATTACAGGTGACTTTTCAGCCTTTAACGAAGTTAAGAAGGTTGCGAATGTGCCTAAAGAATTTCAGTTTAAGACAAAACCATACGACCACCAAATTGACGGCCTCAACTTCGGCCTTACACACGATAAGTGGCTACTCGGTGACGAGCAGGGCTTGGGCAAGACAAAGCAAGTAATTGACATTGCAGTGGCAAAGAAGTTAGAAGGAGCTACCAAGTGCTTGATTATCTGCGGTGTAAACGGATTGAAGTGGAACTGGCAGAACGAGATTAGAACCCACTCGAATGAGAGCGGATGGATATTAGGTCAGCGTAGAAGAAAGAATGGCAAAATCTATGTAGGCTCTACAAAAGATAAGTTAGAAGATTTGAGAAACCTCGATAATATAAAAGATTTCTTCCTTATTACAAATGTTGAGAGTTTAAGAGATGCAGACATAAGCACCACGATAGGTGACTATTGCAAGAAGGGCATAATCAGTATAGTTGCAATAGACGAGGTCCACAAGTGCAAAAACCCAAGTAGTCAGCAGGGCAAGGGCATATTGAAAGCACAGTCCGAAGTTCGTATTGCTATGTCAGGAACTCCGTTGATGAATACACCACTTGATTTGTTTATCATTCTTCGTTGGCTAGGCTATGAGAAACACGCCTTTTATGCCTTCAAAAATCACTATTGCATAATGGGTGGCTTCGGGGGCTATGACATTGTAGGCTACAAGAACTTGCCAGAACTTCAAGAGAGAGTCGATGGCATAATGTTAAGACGCCTTAAAGATGAAGTGCTTGACTTACCTGAAAAGGTCTACATTGATGAGTTTGTAGAAATGAATGGCAAGCAGGAGCAACTATACAAAGAAGTATGTGCATCTATCAAGGCTAACATCGACAAGATTAAACTGTCTAACAATCCTCTAGCAGAGTTGATAAGAATGAGGCAAGCAACGGGCTACACTGGCATTCTATCTTCTACAATTTTAGAGTCCGCGAAGATTGATAGATTGGAAGAAATCGTTGAGGAGTCTGTAGCTAACAATCGTAAGGTTGTAATCTTTAGCAACTGGACACAAATGACAACTCCTGTTTACAATAAGTTATGCAAGAACTACAAAGGTGTAATAATTACAGGTGAGACTGATGATGTAGACCGTCAAGTAAATGTAAATCAGTTCCAAAATAATCCCGAGTGCAAATACATTCTAGGCACTATCGGTGCAATGGGCACGGGCTTAACGCTCACTGCAGGCACAGTTGTAGTATTCCTTGACGAGCCATGGACGATGGCGAATAAACAACAGGCTATCGACAGATGTCATCGTATCGGCACAAAGTCGAATATCACAATATACACCTTGATGTGTAAGAATACCATCGATGAGAGAATACACGAAATTGTAGAGAAAAAAGGAATGATGGCTGATGCTATCATAGATGGCAAAGTAGTCGGCAATAAACTTGAATTGCTCGACTTCCTATTAAGTTAAAAACAAATACAAAGGAGAATATTTATGACAGAAAGACTTTTAAGAATTGAGGAAGTAGCACTCCTCGTAAACTCGTCTACCCAGACGATTAACAATTGGTATAGATGGAAAAGACTCCATCCTGACCACCCCCTCGCAAAGATGTTACCTGACTTTATTCAGAACGGCGAAAGACAGAAACGCTATTGGAAAAAGAATGACATCTGGGCTTTAACAGAGTTTAAGAACTCAATACCCCACGGCAGAAATGGGATATTGGGTGATGTAACACAAAAGCACACTAGACAAAAGGAGAACTAAAATGGCAAGAATTAATTTAGCCGACATCGAACCGTCAACCCCCACAAACGAGTCCCTCGAAGAACTTATTCCTCGATATGCGTTGAATAAAAACGAATTGGACAGCTACACAAAAATCTGCAAAGCAGAGAACGAGCAGATTAAAGCCGCACTTGTAGACCTTGGCGAAAACGAATACTCTGCAGGAGGTTATACTGTAAAGAGAATTGTGGCTGTAAAAGAGTCTATGAATGAGGCAAAACTCATTGAGGTTCTTAAACAGAACGGAATTGAGGCGCCTATAAAGACGAGAGAATATGTAGATATGGATGCTCTTGAAGCCTATCTCTATAACAATGCTCCGTCGGCTGACCTCGCAAGACAACTTGAAACTTGCAGAACCACAACAGAGACCGTTCAGTTAAGACTTTCAAAAACAAAAGTACCAAAAGGAGAATAACTTATGTTTACATTAAATCTTTCCGCGGGCACAGTATTCGCCGCAGGAGTATTTACAGGAATTGTTATTTCAGCCGTAGCTCTTGTAGTTACCATAGTAATTGTAGCAAATAACAGAAATAAAGGAGTATGATTATGGAATATACATCAAAAGCAATCGTAACAGAAATCAGTGCTACCAGTAGAGTGGCAATTAAAGTTCGTGATAACTTCTATACTGTAGAGTACGCAGAGAAAAGAGCAATCCCGGATGTTGAAGGAATTGACATTGAAGCAGAGCGTGTTGCCCTCTTTGATGCAGTAAATGGAATTGTAGATGCACAGGCAGATGACATTCTTCGTACATTTCAGCCTAGCAAAAAATAATTAGAAAAATTTTCAATATCCATTTGCAATTATTTACATTATATGTTATAATATATGTGTAAGTAAAAGCGCCAAGTGTAACTCCTATTGTCGCGGCGCAAAACTTATGTTGGTTGATATTTGCCGGGTATCAATCAATGATAAACTAGTGAATATCAACCAACGAATGAACTCGTACCCTATTTGGCCGGCACCAAGTGGAGTACGAGTTTGTTATTTCTAAAAGAAAGTATGAGGTACGCATAATGAAGGATAATACATACATAGTAATTCAATCTTGGATGATTTCAGAATTAGACTTAAAGGGAACTGAACTTATTGTGTATGCTACAATATTCGGGTTTTCACAAGACGGTGAGTCACGATTTAAGGGAAGCAGGCAGTATTTAGCAAAATGGTGTAACGGCACTACAAGAAGTGTACAAACTGCATTAAATTCCCTGGTAGATAGAGGACTGATACAAAAATTTGAGAATATCGTAAATAATGTGAAACTATGTGAGTATGCAATAAATTTCACCACCAGTGAAAAAACTTCACCACCCAGTGAAAAAACTTCATTCAATAATATAGATAATAATATAGATAAAGAGAATACTAAAATCATAAATGATTTTAGTACGCAGGAGGACTACAACAGCAAAGGTTATAGTAAGGAAGAATTAAAAGCAGAATTTTTAGGTAGTGCTAAAAAGCAAAAGCCACGAAGAAATATGATTAGGAAACCTACCTTATTCGATAAGTGTGTAGCCGAAATTGACGATTACACAGACAAGCCTGAATTAAGGGAGAAACTTATACAGTTCCTCAAAATTCGCCTCGAAGTAAAAGACAAACCATTTGGTATAGAGTCTTGGAGAGGTATGCTTACGAAACTTGACCAAGCAGTAGCCGAATGTCAGCGTGAATATGTAGATGTAGTCCAGCAGAGTATAGATAAGGGGTGGCTATCGTTTTACCCCATAAATCAAAAAGCAGATAAAAAGGAGTCTGTGTTCTGTGACATTGATATGCCGAATACAGCCGATATAAAAGTAAAACAAGGGGAGGAAAAGTTTAGTGGAAAAGTATTCTAACTGTTGGTATGAGTCTGTGTGCCAAAAGTTTGGAGAGAATTGTCAAAATATGTGTGTCCGATATAAAGAGATGCGATATTTGATGGACAACAGTAATTTGCCATTGAAGAAGCAATCACCTCAAAAGCTTAATGCACCTGATTGTGACTTTGACGCCTATTGCAGACTTGCCGATATAAAAGATAATATTGTAGAGTTTGTAGAGCAGGGCAAGAGTTTATATCTAACAAGTAGTCATACGGGCAACGGAAAGACAACCTGGGCTATAAAGTTGATGCACAAATACTTTGACCAGATTTGGGGTGGCAATGGTTTCAAGCCTAGAGCAGTATTCGTTCATATCCCTACATTTCTCGGCAAGTGTAAAGACTTCAATGCGAAAGACCAGGAGTTTGAGCGCCTTAAACAGTTGCTCTATACAGTAGACCTCGTAGTGTGGGATGATATAGGCTGTCTTGGAATGAGTGCTTATGATGCAACCCAGTTGATTATGCCGTTAGATGCTCGTTCAAACGCAGGACTATCTAACATCTATACGGGCAATATTACAACACTTGACGGATTGTCGAAGGCAATAGGTGCTAAAATGGCAAGTAGAGTGTTCTCAAAGGACACAGAAGTTATAATCTTTAAGGGAGGAGATATGAGATAATGGTCACATTGCAGATACTTTCAAAAGTCTTACAGACTGCCAATAACTCTATCATTGAAGATAATCTCCTGTCCGAAGAGTATTTCGTAGGCTACGAGAATGAGTATAACTTCATACAAGACCACCTAAAGAAATACGGAAATGTTCCAGACAGGGCGACATTCTTGGCAGAGTTCCCACAGATTGAGTTAGTAGAAGTAACGGAGTCCGACAGATATTTAGTAGATACTGTTCGTGAGGAATATTTGTACTACAAGTCTGTACCAGTAATTCAAGAAGCCGCAAATCTGTTAAAGACAGACAGTAATGCCGCGGCAGAGTATTTACTAAATGCAATGAAAACTTTACAACCTAACTATGCGTTGGGTGGCATAGATATAGTTGCAGATGCTAAAGACCGTTTCCAACAGTTCGTAGAGAAAAAAGACAGACAAAGAGAGTGGTTCTTCACCTGTGGTTTCCAGGAACTTGATAATATCATTCACGGCATTCAGCGAAAGGATGAGTTGTTCGTAATTTTTGCGAGAACTAACCAAGGTAAGTCGTGGATACTTGAAAAGATGTGTGTGCATATATGGCAGACAGGTTTCAATGTAGGCTATGTATCACCCGAGATGAGTGCAAGTAGTATAGGCTATAGATTTGATACTTTGCATAGCCATTATTCAAATAGTGGACTTATGTGGGGTAAAGATGATGTAGACCAAGATGACTATGAAGCATACATACAAGGCCTCACACAGACCGAGAATAAGTTTATAGTTGCTACCCCTCTCGATTTCGACAAGAAAATCACAGTAACCAAACTTAAAAATTGGATAAAACAGTATAAATTAGACCTCATTGCAATCGACGGCATTACATATATGACTGACGAGAGAGGCAAGCGAGGCGATAATAAGACCACAAGTCTTACGAATATTAGTGAAGACCTTATGGAATTATCTATGGAGTTAGGTGTGCCAGTTCTCGTTGTTGTCCAAGCAAACCGTAGTGGCGTTGTAGAGAAAGGTGGAGATGATACTCCTGACCTTGAGAGCATCCGAGACTCTGACGGCATTGCTCATAATGCCAGCAAAGTATTATCCATACATCAAAAGGAACACGGCGTACTGAATATGACTGTAAAGAAACAGAGATTTGGCGCAGTAGGAGGCAAACTCACTTATCATTGGGACATAAACACAGGAGATTTTGAGTTTATTCCTACTTATGATGATGTAGAGGATAATAGAACTACACAACGAAAGGTTGAGGAAGGAAAGAAATCTTATGGAGACAAAACAGATGTGTTCTAACATTGCGGACTTTGCTACTTGGCTAAACTACCAACTAACATTACACAATATGAAAGTGTCCTACCTGTCTAAAATTAGTGGTGTACACGCTAATACCATACGAAACTATTTATCTCATCGATGTGAGCCTACACTTTACAACACCATATTGATTGTTAGGGCTTTTGGCTATGAGTTGGAGGCAGTAAAAAGTGATAATAAATAATACTCCGTTTGAAACTGACTTAATGTCCATTTTAGAAGAACTGCGTTCCCAATTAAATGCAAACGGTATCCAACTTCTCCACTCTATGCGTGACACACCTGATAACATTCAGGTGTGTTGCCCCTATCATAAAGATGGCCAAGAGAGAAGACCATCTGCGGGCATAAAGAAAATCGATGGCACTTTTCATTGCTTCACTTGTGGAGAAACTCATACTCTCCAGGAAATGATTTCACATTGTTTTGGACGATATGATGACATCGTAGGTTCATTCGGATGGGAGTGGCTATTGAAGAACTTCCTTACTGTGAGTGTTGAGGAACGCAAGCCCATAGCATTGAACCTTTCCAGAACCATTGAAGAAAAAGCTACATTATATATAAGTGATGATGAACTTGACAAATACAGAGTGTATCATCCATATATGTGGAAACGAAAAATGACGCCTGAGGTCGTAGAGATATTTGATATAGGCTATGATGCAGATACGAAGTCTATAACATTTCCCGTAAGAGATATTCACGGCAACTGTCTGTTTGTAGCCCGTAGAAGCGTAGTAACCAAGTTCTTCAATTATCCACAGGGTGTAGAGAAGCCCGTGTATGGATTGTATGAGTTAAGTAGGTACGGACAGTATATGAAAGAGGTCATAATCTGTGAGAGTATGATTGACGCCATCTACTTTTGGACAGTAGGCAAATATGCAGTAGCATTGAACGGACTTGGCAATGAACTGCAATTTAGGCAGTTGAGAAATATGCAGTGCCGAAAGTTTATTCTATGTACTGATAGTGACGAAGCAGGTATGAAAGCCCGGGCCCGTATCAAGAAGAATATACGGAATAAGTTGATTACAGAGTATGTATTACCTCCAGGGAGAAAAGATGCTAATGAATGTACCCAGGAAGAGTTATTGACATTACGAGAAAAATTTTGAAAAAATTGTCATAGCCCGTTGTAATTCACATTACAATATGTTATACTATATTTGTACTTGAAAAGAGTACAGTCACACAGCAAACCCTAAATAAACTACACAAAAGGAGACACACAAATGAGTGACACAATCGGTGTAATCGGACAGAAGTACGAGGACAGAAAGAGCAAGAAAACTGGTACTCTTGTGGACAGAGATGCTGAAAACAAGAAGCTTGGTTTCATTGACGAGAACGCAGAGCCTTTCTATGTAAGCTTTGCGGCGTTCAAGAGTAACTGGAGAAAGGTTATTGTAGCAGAACCCGTGAATGAAGCTACAGAAGAACCTGAAGTTGAAGCAGAGCCTGAAAAGACTCTCAAACCCGCCATTCTCGATGATGAGGATAGCAAGATTAGAAATTTCGTAGATACATTAACAGGTTGCAGAGTAGCATCAGTAGATATTACTCCCGAAGATGTATCTATTATGGCAGACGATATTACAATCTGCACAATGCACAAAGTAGCTGATGGTTATAGAATGTTTATGTTGCCCGACATATTCATTTTCACAGAGTGGCATAACACCTTCAATGCGAGTGATGTTCACTTTAATCATAAGCAGGGCAAATACGCCGGCGTAATTGTTAATTGCGTAAAGGCATCTCTTGGTGATATTCTTCAGTTTATCAAGACCGCGGCAGTTGAGATAAATCTGTACGGATATATAGACTAAAAAACCACAAAAAACTTAAACAAAGGAGAACAGACAAAAATGGGAAGATTTGGAGCAAACGAAGTAGATAACTATGGCACTAGCGGAAGTAGTTCGTTCTTTACTCTTAAGGACGACGGCGATGTTGCCAATGTTAGATTTATGTACAACAGTATGGAAGATGTTGTAGGCTATGCAGTTCACGAGGTAGAAGTTGATGGCAAGAAGCGTTATGTAAATTGCCTTCGCTCTTACAATGAACCTAAGTCAAAGTGTCCATTCTGTAATGCAAACAATTTCCAGAGAGCAAAATTGTACATCCCTATGTATGATGTTGATGAGGAAGAAGTTAAGATTTGGGAGAGAGGCAAGAATTTCTTTGCAAAGATGTCCGCACTTTGTGCAAGATACTCTAACGCCAATACTCCTCTTGTAGCCCACACTTTCGATGTTGAAAGACACGGCAAGAAGGGTGACACTGGCACCACTTACGAGATTTACGAAACAGGTGCTGACGATACCAGACTTGAAGATTTACCTGAAATTCCAGAAGTTCTCGGCACTATCATTCTTGATAAGACCGCAGAAGAGATGGAATACTATCTTGACTACGAGGAATTTCCTAACAATGACGGTGCTCCCAAGCGTTCAGAGTCCGCAAGAACAGAGAGAACCGAAAGAAGTCGCAGAGAAGATAGTCAGCCTACAGGTCGTAGAACACCTTCAAGAAGAGGCGATAGTTCGTTCTAATGGCACTTTTCAAAGTGCCCGAGAGAGCAGGGCGTTCTGCTGATGCGTCCATCGCAAAGCGGGCAAACTCTACAAAGAAGTCTTCCACTACTGTAAAAGGTGGTGGGGGACTCATTGAGAGAATAAACACTGCGAGGGCATTGACAGAGAAAAATCTCGGCAAATATAGAGATGACTATATGGTCATTCAAGACATAATGACATTAGTAGGTTATTTCGATAGAATAGTCAAGAATGGCATTGTGGCGATAGATACAGAAACAACCGGGTTAGACCCGATACTTGATAGTATTGTAGGTATTAGTATTTATACTCCCGGTAAGAAACCTGCATATATTCCTATAAATCACAAATCGTATGTAACAGGCATCAAGATTGAAAATCAGTTGCCTATACATTTAATTAAAGAACAGTTAGATAGGCTCAATGAATATAATGTTAGGATTATTATGTTCAATGCACCTTTCGATATTCGTGTAATTCGCAATCAAGTAGGCTCTTATCTCACTTGCTATTGGGACTGCTATATAGGTGCTAGACTGCTCAATGAGAATGAGGATTCCAATGCACTTAAACTTCTCCACCAGAAATATTGTACTGACGGCGAAGGAACAGCATCAAAGTTTATGGACTTGTTCAAGGACATCTCGTTTGATTTAGTGCCTATAAATATCGCATATTTGTATGCGGCACACGATGCTAAAATCACCTTCGAATTGTATGAGTTCCAAGAGCCGTATCTTAACCACAACTGTGAACTGTGTTGGGAGAAAGGACTGCAAGATGTTTCTTGGGTGTTCTTCAATATTGAGATGCCGATTGTAGCCGTAGTTGCTGATATGGAAGACACTGGAGTGGCATTCGATATGTCACTTGCAGATGAATTACATATCAAATATCAGGCCGAGTTAGAGAAGCAACTCAAGGTTGTGTATAAGGCTATTGATATGTATAGCAACGAGATAGAGACCTACAAGGCTAAAAACCCAGGGCATAAGTTGTCTGACCCTATCAATCTTGACTCCCCTACACAGATAGCCATACTCTTGTATGATATTATGAATGTAGGTGTAGTTGATGAGAAGACCCCTAGGGGCACAGGAGAAAAGATACTCACCCAGATTAACAATTCATTTACCAATGCACTACTTGAATACAGAGGTATAGGCAAGTTAATCAGTACATATATTGATAAACTTCCTGTATGTGTAAATCCTAAAGATGGCCGTATTCATTGTAAGTTTAATCAGTACGGGGCAGACACAGGACGATTTAGTTCTAATGACCCTAACTTGCAGAATATCCCATCTCATAACAAAGATATCCGCAAGATGTTCAAAGCCACCGATGGCTATGTGCTGATGTCCAGTGACTTCTCACAGCAGGAGCCAAAGGGACTTGCGGCGATGTGCCGAAAAGACGGTGACTCACAGATGTACGATGTCTTTATGGCAGGTAAAGATTTGTATAGTGAGATTGCAAGTAAAGCCTTTAATAAGCCCTACGATGAGTGCAGAGAATTTAGACCTGACGGCACTACAAATAAAGAGGGCAAAGAGAGAAGAAGTCAGGCAAAAAGTATTCTGTTAGGCGTACTATACGGCAGAGGCATTGATAGTATTGCAGAGCAGTTAAAGACAACCCCTAATAAAGCAAGAGATATTAAGGAGTCCGTATTCAAAGGATTCCCTGCAATCAAAAAGTTCGAGGCAGACTCTATACGAATGGCACAAGAAGTAGGATTTGTAACTACAATCTGTGGCCGTAAGCGTAGATTACCCTCAATGATGTTGCCAGACTATGAGATTTTATGGAAAGACGGAGCACCTCCTGATGATGACCCATTATCGTTTGACGATGTTCCGTGGGACGATGGCCCCGTAGAAGTGCCTGACAATATCAAAAAGAAGTGGACATCAAGAATAAAGTCAGCCCCATTCTTTAAGCGTAGGTCAGTAATTGAAGCCGCTGAACTGGAGGGCATAAAGATTATAGACCACACTAAAGATAAAGACACTACAAAGGTTGTAAATGCGAGAATACAAGGTAGCGCCGCAGACCTTACTAAGGCTGCAATGATTTCTCTACATAATAACCAGAGATTGAAAGAACTCGGTTTCCGTATGCTCATTCCCGTACACGATGAGATTATAGCAGAGTGTCCTGAAGAGAACCTTAAAGAGTGTGCAGAACTTCTTGCCCAGATAATGTCCGATGCGGCAGCCCAAATTCTTGATATGCCAATCAACTGTGATGTTGCTTGTAGTTATCAATGGTACGGAGAGGAGATAACTCTATGAGAAACGACTTTGCCGTATTCATAACAACTCACGGTCGAGCCAACAATCAAATAACCCTAAATACTCTAAAGACTCTTGGCTATACAGGTGATTTGTATTTAGTCATTGACGATACTGATATCCAGAAAGATTGGTATATAGAGAAGTACGGGGTGAATAATGTTCTTGTGTTCCGTAAGCAACTGTATGTTGCGAAAACAGATGTATGCCAGCCAGTACCATCATATAAAGCCGTTGTGTTTGCTCGTAATGCCGTAGAAGACTTCGCCCGTAATATGGGGTATAAGTATTTTATGGTTGTTGACGATGATGTGACAAACCTTAGGTTAAGATACGATGTCAATGGCTCCCTCAAATCTGCAAAGCTGACTGGCTGTATTGATGATATACTCCAGTGTATTGTGCAGTATATTGAGGAGACTGGAGTAGCCTGTGTTACATTTGGATTTACAAATACCTACAGAGGTGGCGTAGCATCTGTGAGAAAGTTTACCTCAAGAAATAGATTTTGCGCCGAGTTATTTATTCGTAATGTAGCAAAGCCTGTTAGATGGAGAGCCAACTTTGTCGAAGATTTAGTCACTTCCATAGATTTAGGCATACGAGGAGATGTGTGTCTGCAGTTCGTACCAATTCAGCTAGAATTGTGTATGAGTGAGGGAACACGACAGGGTGGTATGAGTGAAGCATATAACTCTATAGGAAAATATAAGTTTTATAGTATGCCTTCTATGATATACCCTAACTGTGTGTCTGTTGTATTTGACGGCGCGAAGTGGAAAACCAGAACAAGAGCAGAATATAGCGTACCCAAGATAATAAGTAGCCGATACAGAAAGGAGAAATGAGTATGCGTTTATTTAATGTTGCATCTAATACAAATCCCGATAATCGTTATACAAAGAAAATCGAAGTGCCACAGTATGCACCAAGTGAAGAAAAGCCTAGACTTGAGGCTTTACTCGATTACACAAAGTATAGCAAACTGTTGGCAAATATCAATAAGTCTAATGTGACAGAGGACGAGAAGAAGTTCCTAAGATACGCAGCCGCAAGACATATTGTATTTAGGTATTCTTTAATTGCTGACTATTATGCACACGCATCCGCAGAGATGCAAGACCTTATGGAGCAGAGTGCCCTTGTAATACTTGACATTGACGATGCCATTGCAAACGGCTATGTCAAGTTAAGCAAAGACATTCGTGCTATCCTTGAACAGAGCGGAGAAATAGCAGGTGAGAAATGATTTTGTAGCCTTTATTCTTACTCACGGAAGACCCGAAAAAGTATATACAATAGATGCTTTGAGGAACGCTGGCTACACAGGCAGAATTGTTCTCGTTATAGACAACGAGGACAAGACTGCTGACCAATACTACGAAAAGTTTGGCAAAGAAAATGTAGTTATGTTTGACAAGTTAAAGAAGTCCAAAGAGTTCGATACCATTGACATCGGCAGAGATAGACGAGCCATCGTATATGCTCGTAATGCCTGTTTTGATATAGCAAAAGAATTGGGCTATAAATACTTCTTGGAACTTGATGACGATTACACAAACTTCAGGCAAAGATTTATAAAAGATAACGGTCAGTTTGGCTCGTGGTATCTAAAAGATTTCGATGCCGTTGTAGATTGTATGCTTGAATTCCTTGAAACCTCAGGCGCTCTTACTATAGCATTTGCACAGACGGGCGACTTTATAGGTGGCAGTGGGAGTAAAGTATTTAAGGATAAGTTAGCACGAAAGGCGATGAACTCGTTTTTCTGTAAGACCGATAATAAATTTGATTTCATCGGCCGTATTAACGAAGATGTTAATACCTATGTAAACCTCGGCTCAAAAGGACATCTGTTCTTCACAGTTTCCGATATGTCACTAGACCAAACCCAGACCCAAGCAAACTCTGGTGGAATGACTGAATTGTACCTGAACGCAGGCACTTATGTAAAATCGTTCTTTACAGTTATCAGTAATCCATCATCCGTCAAGTTATACACAGTTGGGTCAAGTCATAAACGCATCCATCACTCTATAAATTGGGATGTAGCAGTACCCAAAATAATCAGTTCATATTACAAAAAACAATAAACAGGAGAATGAACCTATGAAAATGACAATCAACACATCAACCCTGCAGAATATGGTAGCAAAAGCAATGAAGGGTGCATCTTGTAATAAGATGATTCCCCTTACAGGTCTTATGGCTATTGAGCTTGTTGACCACACTCTCACACTTACAACGACCGATGCTACAAACTATCTCTTTATCCGCGAACACAAAGTAGATGGTGATGACTTCTATGTAGTAGTTCAGGCAGATATGTTTGCGAAACTTATCTCAAAGCTTACCTGCGAGAAAGTTAATCTTGAACTTACCGACAATGTGCTTACAGTTAAGGGCAACGGCAAGTATTCTATTGAGCTTCCTCTCGATGAGGAGGGCGAACTCATCAAGTTTCCAAATCCTCTCAATACTGTCTCCTTTGCAGGAACTGACTACACAGTTAACCTTTCAACAATCAAACTTATTCTGGCTACCGCAAAGTCAGCCCTTGCAGACACCCTTGAGGTGCCTTGTTACACTGGCTACTATGTAGGCAATAAAGTAGTTGCTACTGATACTTACAAGATTTGTGGTGTAAATATCAAGCTTTGGGACGAGCCCGCACTTATTAGTCCTGAGATGATGAACCTGCTCGACATCTTCACCGATGAGAAGATTTTTGTAGAGCGCCAGGGCAATAAAATGCTCTTTGAGTCCGATAACTGTACTGTATATGGCACACTTATGGATAGCATTGATGATTACCAGATTGATGCAATCGACAGTCTCCTTGAGCAGGACTTTGAAAGTTCTTGTAAGATTACAAAGTCTGCACTCCTTCAGCTTCTCGACCGTCTTGCTCTGTTCGTAAGCCCCTATGATAAGAACGGCGTATATCTCACATTCACAAGAGACGGACTCCAGATTGAGTCAAAGCAGGCGAATAGCGTAGAGGTTATTCCTTATGCAGAGAGCAATAATTTCCACGACTTCACCTGTTGTGTAGATATTGAGATGCTCCATTCCCAGGTTAAAGCTAACACTGGTGACGGCATCACACTTCACTATGGCGAAGATAACGCCATCAAGATTACTGATGGCAATGTAACTCAGGTTGTTGCACTTCTTGAGGACGACAGATAAGTAAGTACACCAAGAGCAGGACTAAAAGTTCTGCTCTTTTTTCTTGAAAAATATGTAATTGCCAGTTGTAATTTTTACTATTGTGTAGTATAATATTATTGTAGCATAAAAACTACAGAAACACCCAAAGAAACTTAATAGGAGAGTAAGATGGCAAGAAATTCACTAAAAGGAATATGTAGATTGATTGACCAGGCTAATGAAAAACTTTCACCTGAGCAATCCTTCTTAAATGATTTGAAGAAAAGCATCGAAATGTCAGCCGAGGCTGAAAAGCGTAAACCTTCACAGACCTACAAGCCAAGTTCTATGAAGTGCATTAGAGGCATGTATTACCAGAGAGCAGGAGTAGAGCCTGATGAGGAGTTATCAAGTTACTGTTCTGTCGGCATCTGTAATTCAGGTTCTGATATTCATATAAGAATACAGACCGCTGTGGAGAATATGAGGAACCACGGAATTGATTGTGAGTACATAGATGTGGCAGATTATGTAAAGAGCAGAAATCTTGACTACCTCGAAATTGTATCAAAGTCTGGAATGGAAACTAAACTTTACCATAAGACTTTGAATATGAGTTTTATGTGCGACGGTATTATTAAATACAAGAACCACTATTATGTACTTGAAATCAAGACAGAGGCAAGTTTTAAGTGGACTAATCGAACAGACACAGACCCCTCACACCATAAGCAGGGCACCGCATATTCAGTTGCGTTTAACTTACCTGAGGTCATCTTCTTGTATGTTAACCGAGACATTCTTGATATGAAGGCATACTTGTTTGTACCAACTGCCGATATGAAGGAAAATCTTGTCGGCGACATCGAAGAATGTGAAGGTTATGTTAATAGAATGATATGCCCTCCAAAGCCCGCTAATTTACCTAGAAATGTATGCAACTATTGCTCATACAAGACCCAATGCAGAAAGGATGGCTAATATGGAAAACAACGAGAAGATTTGCAGATGTTGTATCTGTGGCCAACTATTTATGGGTATGGGCAACAATCCTTGGCCAGTCATTGATGAAGATGACGCCAGCTGTTGTGACCTATGCAATCAATATATAGTAGTACCTGCAAGAATTGAAATGATATTGGTGGATAAAGAACATGGCAAAGAACAGAGTAAATAGAGGAAAAGACTTTGAGGGTCAAGTCTATGACGGGTTCACTAAAGTACCTGGGGTGTCTATTGACAGACTACAAGACCCGATGGCTGGGTACGCAGGAGTAAAGAATATCTGTGACTTTGTAGTGTACAAACACCCATACCAGTATTATATAGAGTGCAAGAGTTGCTACGGTAATACTTTTAGCATTAACTCAAATGACCCTAAGAAGAAGTACGGTAACATTACAAATAACCAGTGGGAAGGCTTACTTGAAAAGTCAAAAATACCAGGTGTAAGAGCAGGCATTTTGCTATGGTTTATAGACCACGATGAAACTTATTGGCTAGATATTCGCCTGTTGCAGAGATGGCGAGTCCTCGGCAATAAGAGTGTTCCATTTTTCCCTAAATGGGTAGATTTTTCTGAATATACCGATAAGGAATGGACATATATTTCAGGTAAGAAGCGTAGAGTCCTGTTTGATTACGATTTTGCAGAATTTTTTGGGGAGATGGAGTTCTATGGTCAAGAAATGTCCGTGTAAAGAATGTGTGCCACCTAAAAGATACCCTGGGTGTGCCGCTAAATGTCCTGAGTGGGCTGAATGGTCTGAGGCTGAGGAACAGCGTAAAGCAAAAATTCGTGAAGCCCATAACATTGAGGAACTATGTTTTCCTAGTCAGTTAAGAAAACCTACTAGAAGGAGAAATAAATAATGGGAGCAATTCGATTGAATGAAATTAATAGGATATCAGTTTCTGGTATACAGATAAAAGTTGAAGACCATTCTAAAGTGTTATCCGACATTGTAAATGAGATAATTGAGCCATACTGTAAAGACCTTGATAGATATGTTATGTTCATTAAGGAATGCTTACACGATGGTGAGACCCCTCCTACAAATGATGAGTTGGATGATTTCTGTATGAACTTATCCACACTTATATATTTCGCAGGCGGTATGTGTGAGCAGTTAGGTATTCGTGATGATATATCTAAGGCTGTGTACAAAGAGGTCTACAATGACGCCCGCTCTGCATTATCCGAAGGCACTATTGCAGATAAAGACTCCATCGCAGAATTGCAGGCTCAACAAGAGCAGATTACCAGCGTATGCTATAACAGAGCATATCGCATTGTTAAGGCAAAAGTTGAAGCCGCACAAGAACTTCTGGCATCTTGCAAGAAGGTGCTAACGAGAAGAACCCAGGAGTGGGAATTAACACATTTACAAGGAAGATAATATATGAAAATTAAAGACTCAGGCGTCCGCAGAGAATTTGAAACCGGGGCCGTAAGAGATATTCAAGAAGGCAAAGGTAGATGTGACTTGATGCCTCTTGGTGTAATTGGCAGTTTGTTGGACAATGCGACCCTATGCCGCATAGGTAGATTTACAAAAGACGGTGATACTTGCTGGCTTCAAAGTGCATTGGCCTCAAGTGGAGTTTATTCAGATGTCCATACGATGCTTTTAGAGGTGTCCAAGCACTTTGAGGAAGGCGCAAAGAAGTACGGTGAACATAACTGGCAGAAAGGCATACCTACTCATTGCTATGTAGATTCCGCAGTAAGACATTACCTCAAGCATCTGCGTGGTGATAACGATGAGCCTCACGACAGAGCCTTTGTATGGAATATTCTCTGTTGTATATGGACCTGTGAGAATAAGCCCGAATTGAATGACTATAATAAGGAGAAACATAATGATTAAAATAGAAAATACCAGTATCTACGGATGGGAAGAAGCAATTAGAGGAATGAGAAATCCTCTTAATAGTTGGCACAGAAGTGACTCTCTGTACGACTTCAACGGCAATGTATCTCTCGGTGAGAATGATGCAGACCTTATGAGAAGGCTCTGTAAAGCAGGTTCTCCTGACGCCAAGTTCCGTAGAATGATTGTAGTGTATGCAGACATTACTTGCCATCACACTTGGTGGGCAGAGTTTGACACCTACAAAGTAGGCACAGTTAGAAACAGTTGCTCCAAGATGCACAAAATCCACGCTAAAGAATTTGTAGCGGATGATTTCAGTATAGAGGGCATTGAAGATTGTGGTGGTAGAACTACCGAGGTATTTATCGCCGTAATTAACGAGCTGGAAAGATTAAGAAGGTTATTCAATGAGACCAAAGAAAAGAAATATTGGAGAGCCCTCATTGAGTTACTTCCTATGGGCTTTAATCTTAAAGCTACCATTAAACTTAACTACGAGGTACTCCACAATATCTACCATAGCAGACTTCACCACAAACTTACTGAATGGAGAGAGTTCTGCAAATGGATTGAAAGTTTACCATACTCTTGGATAATCACAGGAAAGGAGCCCGACAATGGCGAAACTTGATGATGTAATCAAAGACCTAAATAAAAAGACCAAAGAACAAGTTGTTACAGTAGGACTTCCTACTTATGATATTAAAAGAATTCCATTTACCAGCCCTCGTATGAATTACTGCACATTCGGTGGTATTCCCGTGGGCAAGATTACAGAGTTCTTCGGCGAAGAACACGGCGGCAAGACTACAACAGCCCTTGACATTATCGCAAACTATCAGCAGATGGACGATGCGAGAAAGGTTCTCTACATTGATGCCGAGAACACCCTTGATGTAGAATGGGCAAGAAAACTTGGCGTAGATGTGGATGCTATGATTGTATTCAAGCCTACATCACAGAGTGCCGAAGAAATCTTCCAATTCATTCTCGATGCAGTAGATACGGGCGAGATAGGACTGTGGGTACTAGACTCAATAGGTGTACTAGCCTCTGCACAGGAACTCGACAGAACTATGGAAGAAAAGACATACGCAGGTATATCTGCTCCCCTCACAGTATTCGGCCGTAAGGTAGAAATGCTTATGCACAGACACAGATGCACAGGTATAGGCATAAATCAAATAAGAGATGATTTAGGTGCTATGTGGGCAGGGGCAATAAAGACACCCGGTGGTAAGGGATGGAAACACTATTGTAGTTGCCGTATGCAGTTCAGTAAAGGTAAGTATATAGACGAAGATGGCAATGACTTAAATAGCAAAGCAGAGTCACCCGCAGGTAACTATGTGCTTATGAGCCTTGTAAAGGCTAAATTCTGCCCGCCTACAAGAAGAACAGGATTCTATACTCTTAACTATGAGTACGGCATCGACTATCTTAAGGACCTTGTTGATGTTGCTATCAAGTACGGCATAATCAATAAGTCCGGTGCTTGGTTCTCTATTACAAATACAGATACAGGCGAATTAGTAGTAAAGTTGCAGGGCATAGCAAATGTGTACAAGTACCTCGAAGACCCAGAAAATGAGAGTGTATTGACTATGGTAGAGAACTTTGTCGATGCTCAAATAACAATATAATAATGTAGCAAAAAAATTCACTAACCCGTTGCAATTATTTCAATTATGTAGTATAATGTTTATACAATCGAAAGATTGAATAATTGTAACGGGAGTGTTATTTATGGAATACATTATAACCGAGAAAACAGAAAAATACGGATGGTGCTTGTTTAGAGTGTGCGGCAAGAAAAAAGAAACCGCAGAGAAAGCTTTACCAAGACTGCAAGAAGAATACCCAGACAAAGAATTACAAATTGAAACCGTAGATGACAAAGATGCGTGGTGGAATGACCCCTTCTTGTGTAATTAAGAAAAGGAGAAAACGAAGATGAGATTAGCAAACGGATACGAAATGACCACAACATTTTGGGAAGACTTTTCTATTGCAGACCGATTTGGGGTGCCTGCAATTAAAGACACCTTCAAGAGAGCCTTTAACGAGTGGAAGACCAATTACATTTATCTTACCGAACTTGTAATCGTTCTCAATCACAAGGTTTGGCAACATTACCAGAAAAACGATACCTATGCAGAACTTTACAACGAACTGTGGGGAAAAGCTGATGATTATGCCTGCAATCACCTAAAGGGTGATGAACTCTCTCATTTCTATATGATTACAGATTAAGGTGATATTATGATTTGGGACGAAATTAAAGAGTGGCCCGGTGCTGTCGAGATTGACGGCACCGTGTACCCCTCGGTGGCAGAAGCTCAAAATTCTCTCGCCGGCGATGTTAAAAATTTCAGTAGTATAAAGTTATGCGATAAGATAAAACAAGCGCCGGAGAGAGCACCGGTGTGCTTGGCGTGTGACGGAGCAACAGTCTATAAGATAACAGTAAGACAATATATGACTAAACACGCCACACCTGAATTTGACTTTATGCAGAAATGGAATAACAACATTCCAATGCCTATGAGAACGATGGTGGGCACAGTAGAAAAAGAAACATCTGGTATGGTGTATATGCACCTACACGGAGATATTACATCCACTACAACACAGTATTGTATGAAGTGTGGCAGAGCCATTACAAATCCAATAAGTCAGTATTTCGGCCTTGGGCCCGAGTGTGGTGGACATAATTATACCAGCCCATTCGAGAGTGAGGAAGAACTTAAGGCGGCAGTAGATAGCTACCGTAAGAACTGTCTGCAAAAAGTTACTTGGTCTGGATGGATAATAAAATCAGCAATAATAGAACGGGAGGAAATATAATGAGGGTAGAAGAACAATATAGCGAAGGTACTTGTGATAATTGTGGTGATTGGACTACAGTATTTGAGATATACCTAAGTGATGGAACTAGACAGTTAAAACTTTGTAAGAAATGCCTTATGGAATTACTTAAGGCTATTATAGAAAGATGAGATTTTATGGCAATTTATTTTTTTTTGAAAAATCTGTAAATTGCCCGTTGTATTTACTGTAAATGTGTAGTATAATATTAGTGTGCAAAGAAGCACAGAAATTAATAAACGAAGGAGAAAACTTTATGAAAATTAAATTGGAAACTCGTGTGCGGATTGTTAGAAGCAGTAAGTACAGTCCGGAGATAATTGGAAAGATTGGCATTGTTGAGAACACATCGTGTTCCGATAGTGTCGGCGTAAGCATTGATGGTTATTATAATCCTAGGTCAGACAAAGGCCTGTTCTGGTTCTATCTTGACGAAGTTGAATTTATTGAAAGAGAGGAAAATATTATGTTGAACCATAACGAAGATTTTAAGGTCGCGGGAGTTAAGTTCCTTAGCGGTTCAAATCAGGATAAGGAGTATTACTATGCTCTATTCGCTGATGATGCAGATGCACAGGAGGGAGACCTCGTAGTAGTACAGACGGGTCATCACGGACTTGCTCTGGCTCAAATCTCGTCACTCGATGATACAGATAAAAACAAGGTTAAATGTAGCCGTGAAATCGTTTCCGTAGTTAATACGACAGCCTTCGAGAATAGAAAGGCCCAGCGTGTTGCTCTGGCGAAGTTGAAGAAGGAGATGGACAAGCGTGTAAGTGAACTTCAGGAGACCGCTCTCTATGAGTTACTTGCCGAGAAAGACCCTGCTCTTGCGGCTATGCTTGCCAACTATAAGAAGTTGACAGGAGGTAACTGATTGTGAAAGCCACAGGAATAGTAAGAAGAATAGACGACCTCGGAAGAGTTGTTATTCCTAAAGAAATTAGGCTCACCCTAAATATTAAAGAGGGTGACCCCCTAGAACTATGGCGAGATGGTGATATGGTTGCCTTCAAAAAGTACGAAGTTATGCCTGCGGTTGAGGACAGAATTTCTGCCGTAGTCAATATGCTTAACGATGAGGATGTAATTCGTGTGATACCTTTAGAAGATAGGGATGTCGTTAAAGCCGTAATGACATCTTTAATGGCAAAGTGGAAAAAGGAGAACAAACAATGAAATGTAAAAATAAAACCCACTCCTGCAACAGTTGCGGAGAAAAGAAATGTGGAACTAGACAATGTGGAACTCCTCAATGTAGAAATACCACAAAACCTAAAGAAGAACACAAGTGTTCTGGAAACTGTAACGAATGTAACCACAAAGAAAGGAAACAAAATGAGCAGAGATAAGCAGATTGAGGAAATGGCGAAAGATTTGGGGATTGCATTTCAGTTAGCAAGAACCACTCGCTTTGGTGCTGTTGCAGAGGTTTTAGTAAACGCAGGCTACCGCAAGGCTGAAGATGTTGCGATGGAGATTTTTGAGGAGTTGGAGAAATACATAGCCAACCTCGAATATAGAGCAAATACTCCAAGAAAGACCGTAAATGTTGAAGAATTAAAGGCACAGGTAAATTGGATATTGCACGAAGTAGTGCCTGCTACCATTGCCGTACTCAAAAAGAAATACGAAAGCGAGGGTGAGGGATGAACAAAATTATAGTTAATCGCCCCCATATATATCCACCGACTTGCAAATGCCTTATTTGCGATAAGCGTCAAAACCCCAAAGCGGAAATAGTTGATGTAGGTAAGGCTTGGCTATGTAAAAAATGCAAGGCAGCATTATTGAAAGTTGTAGAAAGGAGCGAAAATGACA